>Ga0157364_1002040_pt1 | contig 18217 bp, 10 predicted proteins | sample AttsexASBM2_FD_111476 | JGI IMG/M metagenome (GOLD analysis project Ga0157364, IMG submission 111476) | Fungus gardens microbial communities from leaf cutter ant in Ribeirão Preto, State of São Paulo, Brazil - Atta sexdens ASBM2 | ecosystem: Host-associated > Fungi > Mycelium > Unclassified ...
TAAATTTACGGCAATAAAAATCAGAATATTAAATTAAGCTTCATATTTTGAACAATTTAAGCTATATTTCAAGCCCAAATTTGCTTAAACAATTGTTATTATTTTAAGTTATGTCCATTATTTAAAATCCATCATAAAAAATATGTATATATAATTATCACGCTGTCTCAATGATCTCTATTAAAATTGATTTCATATTTTAATCTAATAAAATGTTATTAAAAATATTAGCAATTATAAGAATCTCTATTGTAAGAATATTTTAAGTCTCGTGGAATATTTTTTAAATATCAAAGTTCTGCTATGAGTAAAAATTTTCCTAGAATACTCTGTGGAAGAATATAAAAGAGATGAAGACGAGGAAAGTAGAATGACCACATGCTTGGTCAGCCAGGCGCAATCTTTCTTTGGGAGTCTACATAATTTAGTATCCTGAAATAAAAGCACCAAAAAGTTCTTTACGAAAAACACAAACTACAAGACTTTCGTACAGTGGTGTGATATAATCCAAGCAGAAACTTGATCGATACATCTTCATAATGTCATTCATATGGTATGTCAAATTTTAACCAAAAATACATCATTCGCACTGTTGGAAACATCCGCGAATCCAAAAATATATGAAAATAGAGTATGGGGAATTTTAACTTTTAAATATTTAAAATATTTAAAATAGCAACATTAATCGCGACAAAGCTAACTGAAAAATTAGAAGAAATAAATTATAATTAATTTAATTCTAAATTTGTCTCTGCATTTCAGAGTTTACAATTAAATATATGAAACAAAGTAGCGACTATTTTTTTAGTCAACAGTTTATGTATGGCTACACTGCCTGAATTTCATAACTTGAGCTACTCTTTTTAATTCTTCTGTTTACATATCTACGCTGTGTTGAAAATTTCTATTAGTAGATTGTAACTTCAAAATAAAATTTAATATTTTTATTAAGACAATTCGATTTTGTTCTAAAAAAGAAATGCACATCGATCATGCAAACACTTTTTAATAAAAAATATGACATACTTATATATATAATCAAATTAAAAACTTGATGAAAGAAAGAGAAAAAGAAAGAGATCAATTTATGTCATAAATATATTCTTGTCATTTTCTTAATTCTTATCAATTTTTAATTATTTTCTCAAAAACATACAAATTTGGAAAAACAGTATGAAATTTATTATACATGAACATAAAACTTGTAGTTAGAACTGATTTACAAAAATAGTATGATTAATTTATAGCTTTCAATTTTTAATAAAGATAATCTATCTAAATAATTTCCGATATTAATTAACATTCTAAATATAATATTCAAGATTTTTCAACATATATATTGTACTCCTGCCCTATATATATATATATGAATCTATATATTTTACATCTCTTTATGTGCAAGACATAAATGATAAAACAATAACTCATTATAAAAGGAAAAATAATAGGTTTGCTCTCTTTATTATGATTTCAAATAATATCTTTTTAATTTTTCATCATTCTTACTCTGTTCTTTTCATGATATAATTAAAGAGAAAATTAAATTATTTCCTATGAGCTACATACGAATATACGCGATATATGCAATTTACAATAAGATTTTCAGAAAACGATTAATCTAGATAGAAATTAAGATTATATTAATTATTAAGATTAGTTCCATTAAGACGATAATCTTATAAATAAAGTGTGTGGAATAATGATTTTAAGTTAAGAAGATAAGTATTTTGGAAAATGTGAATAATAGTATTATAATGTTTGTCTGTGCTCAAAGTTAAAATTATTTATAGCAAAAATCAAATAACTTACTTTTGCAAGTAACGGATTATAATAAATTGTATTAAAACGCATCAAAATTCTATCACCTATATATCTCTTTCGCTCTTCTTTAAAAGCATGATATTTCTGACAAATATTTGAAAAGACATAGTAAACAGCGAAAAATTATTCATATAAGATTCATATAAGATATTCGAGATACCTCCATAGTTCCAATTTCTACCCGTAACTTTTCACTAACCATATAAATTTCATTTTTATTCGTCATAAATTTCATTTGATTCGAGCTTTTTGTCGCTTCCTAAATAAAGTTTACTTATCATATCATAATTATCGGATCGTAATTGGATAATTATGTGTCCCGAAAAAATACGGCCATTTTTATGTAGATTTAAAATGCAAGCGATATGCTACCAAGTTTAGAAATAACTTGATAAAAATGCGAAATTTATTATGAGCTAAGAATGTCGCGCGTGTCTCATAGATATTTTCTATATTCGACAATACGGAATTGATGTCTTAAAATACTTTTACATGGTTTGAATTTATCTTTTGTGTAGATATTAGTATTTATTTAGATTCAACACAATTCGCTCACGCTTCCTGATTAAACGCTAAGCAAAGTAATAAGATTAAATTTTCGTCGCATGATTTATTTTGAATAAATTCGCGAATAACAGACAGTATGTATACAGTTCGTAATATAATAGCTAAAATTCTCTTTCTTCATTTAACATTCAAAAAATTAAATAGAAAATTTCTAAGAATATATTTTTAAAAGATTCATCATGCGAAGCTATAAAAAAATCATAATATAATAACTCTTTCATGATGCACGTATTTTCATCATCTTATGTGAATGGTACACGAGTTATTTATATTACGCGGCCATATTTTGACACTAAACTAGTACTAAAACAATATGTTTAAAAAATTTGGAGAAAATTTAAACATACAATATAATTTCAACTGTCTAGATTTATTAAATTATTAAATTTGTCAAAAAAATTAAATATTTTATATATTTTATTAGAATCAAATATTTTATATTAATAATTATTTTAATAGAAATAATAAAAAACGTTATACATTAAAAAAGTTATAATTTCATAATGTGTATAATAAAAAACTTGTTTAAGCATATTTTACTTCAAACTTTTAAAGATAAATATACAAAATAATTGCCTTAATACAAGTAATATAATAAGAAATATTTGCGTATATATTATCATATAGAAGCTTCAAAGAAGCTATCAAATAAGTTTCTTTTTAAAGTCCATTTGCAAGTTTGTTTCTCTGTTGCTTGAAAAGTAATTGAAACTTCATATCCGCGTTTTCTACTAACATAACCATCGGTTAAAAATTTTAGAGAAAGGAGTTATTTTATTTATTAAAGTAATTTTCTAAAAATTTAAAAAAATTTAGGATAGCATAGATATGAATAACTCGTGTTTTAGGAATTAATGAGCAGACGTCTGGTACCATTCTGGTTTCGTCTCCGTACCATTTAGTGCAAAAAATCGAATAATACAGAAAACGATCTAAAATTTATCTACGAGTTCGTGAATTAATTTTAGCAACCGAATTATACGATCGTTAAATCTACCTGCAAGGTCCAATTGTATCGACTTTGCCAGCTTGTAATTTTTCTTTACAAGGTCTTTACCGTTTTCCCTGAGCTGACGATACAAGACGACGTCACGAAATGCTTTAACGGTCGTCACAAATACAGCTTAACCGCAAACCATCGAAGCGAGTTACAGGCCTATTTCGGAGGAGATGGACGAGTATCCGAGATTAATTCGAATACGACTACGGCCTCATATGTATATGCATAACACACCACGTACAACTACACACGTTCCATCGTTATATGTTACGAGAAACTTAACAGAAAAAAAAAATAAAGAAAAAAACACACGGCAGATTTGCCTGATAGAACTTCACCGGTCTTCGTTGAAGCAGACTTGTTTTCCAGAATTTTCCATTCAGCGCCACTGAATTACCCGGCATTCGGCCTCTCGCTGAAAGAACTCTGCTCGATTTGCGGATGCATCGTTGACGTTTCCATTTTCGTGAATAGCGGGCGTTCGCAGTTTCCCGACGAAATCCCTCTTGTGGTTTAGCACCACGGTCGCGCTACCAATCGTGCTGATCTATTCGCCGATAGAAAATTTCGTAAATCCCTGTCGAAGTTTTCGAAAAATACTTTTGAAAATCGACAAGCGAATTCAAAACAGCGGCGCAATTTAGATGAAACAGCGGAGGTGATAATTCAGTGACGCGCACAAGTTTTCAGGTTCCTCTGGGAGAACTATGGTACTAACGATCATAACAGCCCAAACTACGCCGAAATACTCTAATGTACTGCTATTCGCACTGTACAAATAAATCACCGTGTTTTCCTGATTTCCCTGCAGTCGAGGTGTCACACGAGTACCGAGTTGAATAATACGTTACCATTCATATTTTCCATTCATGAATATGGAGAATTAAAAGAACACGTGGGATTACGCGAAAACTCTGTTAATTTACTACATATTTCTGGATTAGTCGCTAAATTGTAACTGTTTTTTTTTTCTTATACAAAGAAGGAGAAATGGGTGACATGCGACGTCATTCATATAAATTCACACAACGTCTCTGTCGTGCTGATCTCTCTGTTACAGAAATAATACTCTGTAAAATGAAATTCAGAAAAATATCGTTTCGCAAAAAAGGAAGTAGTAAAATATTTGTTGTTCGTATTTATAGAAGTAAATTTGAGAATAATTTCTGCTTTTCGATCAGCTATACCGTTATTCCCCTCGAGCTATTCATACGACGCGTTTTGTTCCATCGCGATTTATATTGGAAAGCATGAGAATAAACGTCACAACGCATTTCTAAAACGTGCATACACTTGGGGCCACAATCTCGACAGCCATTGAAAATTGTATATTGCTACATCCATTGTTTTTACCTTCTGTCATGGAAAATTCCGCAGTTACTCGTTTCCCGGACCAAATCGCATGCAAATTTCTTGATAATCGAATCGCCAATACGATTAGAATGGATTACTGTCTCTATTTCCACGTTTAATACTCTCTCATTGATATTTGACATAAAACCGAATGTATATGCAGATTGCGACAATTTTATGATTTTTTTTGTGCGTATATACTGCTTCTCTCGTGAAAATATAAATATTCCACGCGTTTACAGCACTGATGTAAAACAGCACGCTCTCTCTCTCTCCCTCTCTCCCTCCTCCCCCCTCTCTCCGCCCCCTCCCCCTCTCACCCACCTTCCCTCCCTCCCTCTCCCTCCCCTTCCCTCTTCTCTCTCTCTCTCTGTACAAGAAAAACAAACCAGTAGAAAAAAAAAAAATAATAAATTTTATTCGTTTTCTCCTGCATTTCCATTTCCGTATGTACACCAGTAAAAATTTTAAACACTTATTTATTTTACAAGTTTATTATTGAGATATGTGTAAATGATAGAAGAAATGAAATTTCAATCATCGCTATTTTGTTGTGAGATAACCGATTAAAAATGTTTTAATATACCGTTGAAAAATGTCGATCATTTCTGTGGATATCGAGATATTCATTGAACAGTTTTTTGTTCGTTTGAAAATCGGAGAATAGTTTATCGTTATTCAATGCAATACTATACAGAAAATCTAATAGAAAGTCTGTACTTGTCAATCATACAGTTACGTACGCAATTGACAATATCACGCGTATCTTATATCTAACGGAGAAAAATATAAACAGAGGAACATCAGTTGAAGTAGTCATGAAAAGCACGTTACGTGAATGGTTTGCAAACGATTGTTCTAGCTACTTCATATAAATGTCGAGAGGGGTCCAGTTCTATTTAAAGAGTTCAGCCAAATGCCCATCAAGAGATGGAATTACAAAGGACTGTCAATCTACAATGGAGGGATAGACTTGCGCAAGTAAAAGCTTTCGAGCAAATACTAATATTTAAATTCATTAATATCTCTAATTGATAGCTGACCGTTGAAAAGTAAACCGTAAAATTAATGAAATTTACATTACAATCGAATTTCGAACTATTATATTATATTTAAATCTCTTAAAAATTATTTAAGAAAAAAATATGTTGTTAAAATGTTAGTTAGCTAAATTATTAGTCTCTCTTTATAGTTCGTGCAATTACGTTTATATTGTATTATACAATTTTTTTTAATTGGGCCATGTTTAGAAGTAAACGTAATATTATGACAACATTGAGTTCAATATTAACTTAGCATTGGTCGACCAATTAAAAATTCTAACCTAATATTAAATCCTTAATATGGGTTATTTGTATTCTAAGTATTTTTTTCTTTGAAATACCTAGTACTAAATAATCCTTTCCTTCATGTTTAATTTACAATTTTATAAATACTTTCTAAAGACGTTAAAATGTATGAAATAATCACTTAATAATTGTTGTATACTCGTAAAAATAATAAAAATTAATCCGGAACACAAATAATTCATCATGAGTACAATAGTAAAGGAAATAAATCATCGTATGTATTAAAGATTAAATTTTTTAATATCTTCAACAGACAGTAACGTGTATATGGTCCTCAAAAAAATAAACCACAAGATTAATGACATTGTAATAGAAATGTCAACAAAATTATCACTCTTGTTTGGATATTATCAACTATTTAAAACTGCATATATCTGGAGACTAGTAGTGTCTCGGCGCTAAGCAGCGTTTAAATAACCACATCAAAAACATATTAACAGATTATATAAGAGAAAAGCATCATGTACGCAGTGAATGTCGAAAATAAATGTGCGCAATCTTGTACACAGTTCCGAAGAATTATTTGCATAAAACTCGTTTAATGCCGTCTATTTTGATATATGTGTATATTTTAACGTGTGCGCGCGCGCGCGCGCGTGTGTGTGTGTGTGTGTGTGTGTGTGTGTGTGTGTGTGTGTGTGTGTGTGTGTGTGTGTGTGTGTGTATGTGATAAAATCTTTCAAAATATTTTTGTATTGGATTGTCCGGAAAGTTTGTGCCGCAAAAGATTTAAATTTAATAAAAATATACTAAAATTTAAATCTTCTGCGTTTCAATTTTCCTTCAAAATCGGCACGAACTTTCCGGCCAATATATATCACACAGCATATAAAAATTATAAACAGAATTCTATCTTAATTTCTGACATGAATTATAGATCGTCTAAGTGGAGTTTTAAATTTAAAAGATTTGATTAAAATTTATTTTAAACGATTTATATTAGAATTCAAAATTCTATTACGATTTTATATAATAAAAAACTAAAAGAATCAAAATGCAATGTAAAATGTATATTAAAATGTAGACTCATATTCTAAAATGCACATAAGATTACAAATAGCCTGAAATCTAGTTCTACGAATCTTAAATCGTCTAAAATGATCTTACGAAGCATAATCTAATATCAGTAAATTTGATCAATCCAAGAATATATTTGTGCGATTAATAGAATAGATTTGTGTAATTAAAAATCTTTGAGCAAACGTCAATATTTAAATTTCTTAATTGCTTCAACAGATATAGTCCGTTATCAAAAATAGAGCACAGAGTTAATAATGTATTAACTGTATAATACGAACGTCAACAAAATTATTGTACTAAATAATTAACTTCCCTAAAAATAAAACGTTCTCTAAAATGTCAAACAATTTTGCCAAAAATGTGTATACTTTACATAGTTCACAGATTATAAAAGACAAGATCATAATTACAATATGCTGTTTAATAGTGAGTTTCAAATGTATGCTTTATCTCAGCACATAATTCGTAAAGTTACGTAATAGTCAGAAATTCACAGAATCAAATAATATTTCAAAGCGAACGTTACCTGGTAATAGTGTCAAGTTTTGCTTTGGCTTTGCCATACTAAGCAATATACGCAACGAATTGGGACCTCTTGATTACTCGGCTAGAGATAGTAATAAATAACTCATAATGAATAATCCTCGTTACGAACGTCGAATATCATTCGGCGATATAAACGATAATGTTCATCAATAACGTTCTGCTGGTACAACAAAATTTTGCAGGTTTCCGTTATTCAGGCTTGAGAAACGGAAGATCTCTCACAGCGAAATTCTATCGTCGATAACGCTTTTACCGGTAAAACGAACTTACCGACGGACAATTCCGCTGTTGATACTCAAACGGGTCTGACCGTCTAACTAATATTTGGTTGTCCTACTGTACGTAAAATTGCTGTTCGTTGCTCAGACAATAATGAAGCGATCTACGAGCTTCGCGCAGAGAAAACGTTCGACGATAAACCACGCACTCATTGTGCGAGAAAATAAACACGAAATTGTCTTCAATAGCATCGCTACGTCGCTATAAAATATTATTTCATCTTCGTTTAATAAAACGAATGTCACAATGAAGGTACTCGATTTTATGCGATAAAATAGAATAAATAACGTTCTTAGTTATTCGTAAGAAGAGCTCAAGATTAATGATACTCTTTGTCAAGTTACAAATATATTGTGGTATCTTCAAGTGATTCAGAACAACGTCAACAGCGACAAACTTGCGAGCGAATAAAAATAACAAACGCATAACGATTGTAATTTGTTTACTTTTCGTTAAAGTCAACGTAAAATGTATTCATTTATTCTTACGTAAACTTTGAAATATTGTACCGCCACTGGTGACTGCCATATATAAAAGAAAAGATAAATAAAGACAAAAAATATAAAAGATATCTGTATATATCTCGTTATAGTAATTCAAAATTTCTTTGAAAGAATATATTTGTATGGAAAATAGACTAAATTCAGAGCTGGATCGTAACATTAACTGCTCAATTATGTTAATAAAAAAGAAAAATTCGCACTTACCCAAGAGCCTTCGTGCTGATTAGAGGTGTCTTTAGATTCAGAAAACCATTTTTCTTAGTAGATTGTTGTTGGCTCGAAGCGTCGCCATTATCATTTTGGTCCTCGAGATCGTCGTCTCGTTGCTTGGACTTCCTGGCGCGTAGATAGAGCCACATTGCTAATGCGAGTCCTACTAGAATTGCGAGAGCACCGACTGTTCCGAAAACTGCTGTCAGTATGACGTCACGGCGTTCCATGCCCACCTGGAATGCATAAGGAAGCGCAAATCGATTGAGAGACGGACACATTTACATCATTCGTGTCTGTATCATTCCCTTCGTCTGTATCACTCCCTTGAGACACGAAAGGCAACCTAACAGATCGAAATAAACGATTAAGGCCCAGTTCCACAATTCACGGTTAACTCTTGAACCGAGGTTCAATTTATTTCTCATTTGTTTCCAATTCTAGAACTGCGCCTAAGTCTCGTAACTCACATTCAAGACGCGAAACAATCTGTCGTCTTTTACGATCGTTGCTGTAAATTGTGAATAAAAAGTAACGAGATGTTACCGTTCGTACGCGATGTATAAAAGACAGGAGCATTATCAACCTTATAAAAAGAAACGACGCCGTAAACTCAACGAACATAAAGACGCGGGATTTTTTTTCAAAAGAAAGAAAGAAAGAGAGAAAGAAAGAAAGAAAGAGAGAAAGAAAGAAAGTGTCTTAAGGATGTCTTCTTGCGACAACGAGAGTATATCTTTTATTCCAATAACAAAACCCGGTATAGCCGGGCACATCCGAAAAATTCATTTGCAGACTTCGCACGTACGAGTGGTGCTACAAGTCCGCTGCAGCCAAGGCGAGCCCGGTCAATACGGAGTACACCTTAACAACGGAACTATACATGCAGTCCCTCAGACTCAATAGTCAAAGGAGGTATCGCGTTAGACGTTACGCCCATGAACCCAAACCATCCTGTCATTCCATGCACGAATGAGATTCAGCCTTAGCAATTTGTGGTATCTACACGTGCACGCGCGCAAACTATTTCGGCTAAACCTTGGTCATGGTGTAGATAGGCCATATACAAGATAAAAGGACTCACATATGTTTCGATCGAAAGATACCCGATTGATTGGGGCACGCCTGAATGCCGCTATCTTGATCTGTACATTATGGCATGTCGGGTTTTATGTCAATACATCAATGCAAAAATGATAAAAAATGTTAATGTCTAACGCTTTCAAATTATTCACTCATCATTAGATTAGTTTCTATTAAATATATCATGTTTAAATATAGAAAGGATATGAGTTCATTTTTATTCGAAAATAAGCTTTTTTTCTTATTAATCTAAAATACGCTTTGAATGCAAATAGGTTACTTGTTTCAAGCTTCTAAGCACCTAAAGTAGACGTTGAAAATGAGTGGGAAAAGAATTGCCCTTTTATTTAAATATTAAATTCTTTATAGTTTTCAAGCAAAATGATAATATAATTTCAAAAATTTTGTATTATGTTTTGGAATTTTATTCAATATAAGATTCAATATAAGATTTCTTATATCAGAAATATTATAGTTTACCATAGATTTGATATTTTTTGAAAATAAAATAAGTATCTGTAGCATACTATAAAATTTTTTTTTGTTAACAATGAGTGTAGAAAGAATATAAGTGAAAAATTTTAAATTTAATATATTGAAGAAAAATTCTGATTGAAAACAGACAAATCAGAAGATTCTGATCATATCAAAATTCTGATTATCTCAGCTAAAATTATAATGAAGAATCAAAAAATTCTGATTTGTTTATTTTCAATCAGAACTGTTATTAATGGAACTCTTTTTTTTAATGTAAATAATTAATGTAAATCATTTTAGAAATCAGAAATGTCAAAAATATTGAATGTATTTAAATTCTCAAAAATAATTTATCAGTTTTTTTCAATGAAATTAAAACAATTTTTTATTAATATTAAAAAGCTTGACAAGAAAGACTCACATATCCTTTTTATACTCACTAATTTATTATCTTTGAAAAAAAGTATGAAAGTAAAAGTATAAAGGAGAAAAATTAATTTTACACATTTCAATAAAAGTATCAGCAAATCTCAGAAATCGCACTGTTATAAATTTAAGTAAAATTTAGAAAGAAAATTACAAATCAATTAGTTCGATTGCTTTATAGTTCTAATGTTACAACGAAAGTTCTCTTATTAAGCATACTTTTGAAATCTATAATAAATTACTATAAGCATACTAATAATCTTCTCGTTTTATACACGATAAAAATAATCTTAATTAATGAGTAAATTTTCTCCTCTAATCCAAAATGAATGAATCTTGTCTAAGATGATTTCATCACTCTTAGAATTAAATACCATTTTATATTCAAGAGATATGTTCATCCCTTTACACGGTAGAATCAAAATATAGTCTCGGTTCTCGTTAGTAAGTACTCCATAAATTAGTTTCGCTTTATCTCTTTAAGCAGATGACATGAATACAAAAAAGTACAAAGCATTCTAGAGGAAAGCTTCAAGATTTCGCCATTAATTATTTAAGCGCTCTGAATGGGAAATGTTACTGTATCGATTTGATTCTGCAAAATTTGAAATAGCATCTGCAATTTTCCCGACAACATAATTACGTACAAAATTAATGTATAGTTAGAAACTCAATGTCTCCTCTCGGGATACTGTCTCGCTCGTATTTCACGTGTCCATAATTTATACACATTATATTCACAACGATAGGATAAAAACCATAGATTAAAACGAGCAACTCCTATATCTTAAGAATGTGACATGTTATGGCCCTCTTTGTAATGTATGCTTTTTAAATTACGCTAACGTGTTACTAAACGTATGATGAGCGTTCTCGATTGTCCACGCAATATAAATCCTCAGCATCGATCAAACACGTTTTCTCCCCTATTCCCAGAAGTTATGATAAAATATATATGATCAATGTCTTTTCCACATGACTATACATCACATTTACATAATAAATATAAATTTATATAAATTAAGCTCTACTCCTTGCAGAAATATTGACAAATGTTGAATACGGGGAAAAGGTATGCAGTAATAATGCAATACAGCACTACTTCATTAACGTTCAGGTCATGTTTTAGTAGCAAATGCGACGAAGCCGCATCGCGGAATGAAAAGCAGTTCACTCACAGAAGAGGTATATTTAAATCCATTACGTCACGCATCCCATCGAAATGCGATTATCAGTCGACAAAACGATCAGTTGCGAACGCAGAAAATACAGTACAATCATGCGTGACTAATCAACGATGGCTTTCAGGCAATTTTAAATGCGCACAATACAGACAATTGACATTTTCGTCCGTTAAAAGCCGATGAATTATACAGGATGTCCTGCGGCTGATACGGCAATTGTATCGCAACGATATAAGTTAGTATTATGTTATACAATATATGGTCATATATATTAGAAGTGGTTGATTATTTTTGCATAAAAAAAACTTTTATGAACTTTTTTGAATTTATTTTTTTACAATAAAAATTTAAAAGTGAAAATGCATCTATAATGTGAAATAATTTTAGATTTTAAATATTTTCATAAATTCTTGATTTATATTCTTGATTTTTTTTTTTTAATAGGAAAAAAATAGATCCACATATAATAGATAAAATTTCATTTTCTTGATATAAAAAAAGGTGTAAATAACAGTATGAAAAACTTCCCACATAGTGAAAAGAAGTTATATAGAATAAAATGTCCACTTGAATTGAACAAAGAGGATTATATATATATTAAATGTGTGAATGCAAAGGATTAAGCACACGGCACATCTCGTTTTGTTGTTGAAAATTACACTACCGCGGATTACGATAAATGCTGCAACGTGGTTTACATATTGAAAATTGCATTATGTCATGCAAAAAAGTATAAAAATCGCATGGCTTTATACGTTAAGGATTTATACGTTAAGGATTTATTCATACAGATTGTAAAGAGACTGAAATGTAGAAACCATCCATAATCAATGTCAGAAACTTCGTATATTAAAATATACACTAAAGACTGTTTGATCAAAGAAAGATGGTATTACGTTCTGGAGAACTTATTACATATGCATTAAGTTTCATAATAATTCTTAATGCTCGAGTGTAACATCACAAAGCGCCTTATAAACGCTTTCAATTTCATGTAATGGAAAAAGTTTTCGTTGTACTTTAAATATCGTTATAATATAAACTCATCCAAAAATAAACTTTTATCATAAGTTAATTATTTATTTTTGATTAAAATATCTTTTCTATGAGATAGAAAAAAAGTTTCTTTCTTGTTTTGTATGTTCGGATCAATAAGAAAAGTGAGCGAAAATGTCGGTGTAATAGTTTTCAGCAGATAAAAAGCTTTTAAAATGTAAAGTTTTAATGAATTAAACTTAAAAAATGTAAGTTTTATCATTCATACATATTTATAAATAAAACACATCGGTTTAACGTTGATATTTGAGATGTATAAGACAGATTAAAATTAAATTTTCATTAAGAAATATTTTAGCATTATTATTACATAAAACTTTCAATAATGTAATGGGTAAAATAATAATCGATTAAAAAATTTATGATGTCTCGTCTGTAAATATATTTATTTAATAAAAGAGATCCATTAAGAGGTCCAAACATTATGAAACACTATAATGCCACCGTTTCATTACGTTACGTCAATTACTGCATAATTAAATGAACTTTGCTTGTGCAAATGTGTTACTTACAAGTTTGCGAGCACGGACTGCTGGATCGACTGCTCTAGGAGGGCCATTGAAATTTGGATCCAGCTCCGAGAAGTATTGACCCGCAAGTCCCATATACACCATGTTTCCCTTCTTTGCGATATTAGAAATTGTTTTTTGTTAACGAAAGTCTCACCTATGTTAATAAACCTTTTGAAGCTCTAACGTTGTTGAAGAGCATGGAGTCAAAGCTCCATCTTATAACTAATTTATGCAGAACGATATCGAAGTTACATCCCAGGAGCATACATAAAATACAATGTTTAATGAGAGAAGCAGATATGTATGTCCTTTAACAACTCATACATAATTTGAACAAAAAAAAGACATTATAAGATATAACCAGCATATTATAGGCCAAATGGGATTATCTCTTTCTCTTTAGTTTAATAAATTTTTCAGACAGTTTGAGAACTTTAACGAGTATTTCATCTTCCCTGATGGTATTCCCATTTGGCTGTCACCCCCTCCCCCTCCCCAGATACATAAGACTTACTCACAACTTTCGTTGATACGCTAATAGGTCACTTTTCTAACTTTTATATGCAACGAATAAATAATTTCGCTCGAGATGATAATGTTATAAAATATAATTTATAATAACATCTCGCAAAAATTTTAAAAGACAAATTATTCACTTGTACGTCTTGAAAAGTTAAAAATGATGGATGATAACTCCAAGCCGTAGTCTATATGAGATCAGGAAAACCAGAAGTGTCACAATATAGACAAATATTGCATCCTAGCGAAACTTCTGTTGTTGGAAAAGTAATACGGTTACTTGGCAGATCGACAAAAGTTTCATGCCCATCAGTTACAACGATGTCGTAACTTTAAAAAATTTAGTGTATTTCAAAACTTTAAAATCCTATATCACTTATCAATACCAATATCCTTGACAATTTGGAGAACATAGGACACAAAAAGAATATCAAGAATATACGCAAAAAAATGTCATGTTTACTCGTTGAGTTTGGAAGATGAACGTCGAGAGCTTCCGAGAATTTCTTAAAGTTAAATGAGATCGTTAAAATTAATCTTCGCGGTGGTTACGTCGTTGAACATTAATTTAAGCTTCGTTTAATACGACATACTTGCTGCTTTTGCGAAAATATCATAAGTTCTTTGATATAAGTAACATAAAAATAACTTTGCAAAAATGTTATCTCTTCCCAATTTTAGTTCATTCTTGATTAATAAAAATTTACTATCGTATATACTTAATACTTTAATGTATTTTTTCATAATAGGCGCAGATTAAGCTTACATGATTGGTTAACAGAAGCCTAATTGATTCGTTGATATACAGTTTCAATTATGACGCATATTAATGCAAATTACGTAACAAAATTATTTTCTTAGTAATATAAAGTAAACGAGATATTATAATAATAAGTTTTGGCGACGTTCGCACGAAAACTGTAATTTTGAATGTGAAAGCAATTAGATGTTCCTAATAAGCCGTCAAGTTGATGTATAATAATCATCGAAACGAAAATAAATCACTGGCAAAAATAGATAATGCAACGCAAACAAGATTTTCTTCCCTTAAATCATTCCAGCACAATTCCTGAAATTCCAATCACGAATAAGGGTAAGTTAAGATTCAATCCTAATTAAAGTTCCATCGCGAAGATTACAATCTTCGGATTATCTCTTGAATCGATAATTGCTCTCGCAAAAAGTTTAAGTAAATACTGCTAAATTTAATATTTCCTGCTTTAAAAAAGTGTTGTGATAATTATAAAAAGATTACGAAACTAAGCGAAAATAGTGTGCTCTCATGTATTTTATTGATATGTCATAGATTTAATCGCTAATGTGTATATACAATTAAATTTTAATTAATTAATTCAAATAATTTAATGTTTAACAAATTAATATTTATGAGAACAAATATTAGCATTATACTAATTCTATCATAATCATTTCTTAAAGTAATTGCCATAACAGCATTAAAAGTCTCATTTATTACTTATAAAAATACTTTTAATATTATGCAAAACTATTATAAAAATACAAGGCGTTATAAATATTATATATTGTTTAATAATATTGACAAAAACTACTAAATCTTAAAAATAATTTTTTTAAACAATTATTATTTGATAGCTAAATTCAATATTGTATTTTATGTGATTTAAAGCAATATAAATGAAAAACTCAATAAATATTTATTATTATAAATACAATTTACGAAAGATTCCGAAAAAGGTGCAAGCAATAACAAATAGTAATTTCCTCACTGTATATCGGATACCGCTTTCGAATTATCACTGGGATTTTACAAATAAAAATGGTATGAGATAAACTCTTTTCAAAAAATATCTTTATAACATTGAAAATAAAAAAACAAAATTTTGAATGTGTAAAATTTTAATATCGAAGTGTATTTGGAAAATGATACCGCATTTTTTCATAATCTTGGTACAGGTTGATAAATATATATCTTAACACATTATGCACGGAGCTATGAGGTTACAAAGTTATTGGAAAATAAAGGTTACGCAGTATTCTTTGAAAAATAACGTACACATGGAGTTATTGTACAACGAGTTTATGTAGTACATTCTTGGAAGATTGACATAGTTTCAATTTTTTCTTAAATCTCAAAGAAGACTGTATTTTTAAAAAATATTTTTAAGTCACGACATTAAAAAGTAATTCCTGAAAAAAAGCGGAATATTGTGTGTAATTCTGTCTGCTATACGTTGATTTTGTTCTACTAAAATTTTTCTTATAGAATATATATTCTCAACAATTTTAAATAAAAAAAACATTCACACATCAATTCATTACTTTAACAAGAGAAAAGATATTACGAAATTTCTGACGTAAATTTCCATAAAACATCTTGAAATAAACAAGGAAAGAATAATTTGAATGGTGATAAAACTCCAACACCTTGCTTTCTCAGCATCTCCATTTCCACGAATGGAAAAGGAGTGCAGAAATATGCATCTGACAATGAGAGTAATCATTCGCTCGAGCGCGCTCGACATTCATTTCGCCAAATTTTCCTACGATCTGCCTTCCCGTTGTGGTTTCTGGCGTTTCGCCAAGAAAAAAAATACGGAACTGTGGCGGGGCAATTAAGATACACGCCGCTGAAAGGAACGTGGAAAGGAACACCCATTTCGCGCCAAGCAAGCGCATGTTCGTCTTTATGGAGAAAAACCAAGCGAGCCCTCAATCGGGACGGAAGTCGCGACGACGGCGCGCGAGTTCAATGATGTAATTAATCTGTCCGCTTCACTTCCGGTAGAGCCGTAGGGCGTTCGCCGGGTGGAGACGAGCGAGTCGCGTCGACGTATGAATCAAACTATCAATTGCTCTTGTGTACCATGCTCGAATATAATAATCCACAACACGATTATAAGTGCATATCGACGACACGCACGTACGCACGCATGCACGCGGATTCAAACCAGCGCAACGTGTATACACGTATGTGCGCGCGCCGTCGACGATGGGGCGGAAAAACGTCACAGGAGCGACCTGTATATCTTCACCGCCGCACCGAGCAGAAAAACGCGTACTCAGGGAGCGAACGGGAAACGCAAACGCCGCCGGGCACTTATCGCGCACCCCCTGCTACTACGATAGATGTGACGGGTGAGAAAAAGCCGCGGGGTCAAACGCGGTTCGCGCCGTCGCTGCTGCCACCTTAAAGACAACAAACACGCATAACGTTCTCTAACCCTCTCCCACCCCTTCTCTCTTTCTCCCTCTCTTTCTCTCTCTCTCATCTCCACCGCCACCATCCGTCGACCATCCGCCGCTCGATCGTATCGTACGCTATCTACCTCCCGTTTCGTTCTCACCCAATTTCCCTCCCGCCTTTCCGCACCCTCTCGCCTACCCCCTGACAGTGCGCTTCTGTCTTCGTCCGCTTCCGGCGCCGTCTCCGTCCACCGCGCACTCTGCTAACTTCGCTCGCCGCGGATGAATCGCGAATCGCGAGCAACACGACGGCAGGATCGGCGCTCTCCGGAAACGCTCGTCTACGCTCGGAGGCCACCACCGGGACCAGCTGTTGCCCTCTTTCCCTCCTCGTGCGTTACCCCGTAACCCCGTGTCGTAGATGCCGTAGATCCGAGGATTTCATCCCCTCGTATTCTCTCACTCCCGTTCTACGACCGCCGCTCGTCCATCCGCGCATCGTCGAAAAGCCAATTACGCGACTTCCACCTTTGCGTATATGCATCCGTATGTTAACGAGGCTCGCGTCAGAATGTATTCAGCACGTGGAGATAGAGTGGATTTTGCAAGCGGAACGGAGAGAAGACTGTCAGTCAGAATTCCGAGATTGCCCGAAAGCGCATCCGGTATGTGTAATGGGATTAGCGGTTTTAAGTTTACACGGCAGTCCACGTTTCCTCTCTCTTCTCAAATTTTGGGAACAAAGTGGAATAGGTAAATTTAAAAGGGAGAGAAAATTCACTATTTTCAAAACGTGACGTTGAAACGCGTATACAACGCGACAGGATTAAACCACTGGCATTTGTTAACGTTTTTTTCTTTTCTCTTTGAGCGATTTAAAAATTTTATTGTTTTTTTTCCAATGTTTTTTTTCTAATACAATTTTATTAGTTGTTATATTTTCCTAATTTACAAATATTTAAATCTAATTACAACTGAATTAAGTTGTAATTTTATATAAAAATACAATTTTTTAAATATAATTTTTAATAAATATAATATAAATATGATTTTATAATTGTGAAATTGATTTAAATTTAGCAAAAATTATCTTCATCCATTTGTACTTTCGAGAAGTTCGCAAAGAAATAAGTTTATTGTAAATTCTCAA
>Ga0157364_1002041_pt1 | contig 18215 bp, 8 predicted proteins | sample AttsexASBM2_FD_111476 | JGI IMG/M metagenome (GOLD analysis project Ga0157364, IMG submission 111476) | Fungus gardens microbial communities from leaf cutter ant in Ribeirão Preto, State of São Paulo, Brazil - Atta sexdens ASBM2 | ecosystem: Host-associated > Fungi > Mycelium > Unclassified ...
AAATTAAAGAAGTAAATCAAAAGTTCCCGCAAATGACGCTTATTCGGCTCAAAACTCGACATTTTCGTACAAAAAAAAATATATGATGCTGATACAAAATCGCTAATATTTCAAGGTTATGGTTATATGTTGCCGAATGTCCAATCTTACGATATGTTTTACATCAAACAATTTTAACTATAGTGTATTAGTGGCGCCGTCTTTTGCAAACGGCGGAAACTTATTTGTACTCCCTATGTAGAAATGAAAATAAGTGAAATAACCTCTATTGACCTTGATCTTGACAAATATTATCCAAGTCATAATTCAACAATATTTAAGAGGTTTTAGCCATTGTTTGAATACTTTGAGCAATGCTAATGCCGATGATACTGCAACTTTTAAATATTATAACTCAAAAAGTACTTCATGAAAAAATATTTTATTATAGTGTTTTGAAAAGTTGTCTGGGTGTGCTGATTATTATTAGAATGTGAAATGAAAAACGAGATATTTATGGTAAAAAAATCGATATGATATCATTAATCTAACCTTGATGATGCCATCTAAGATCAAATTGATAATATCAATAAATTTTTGCAACTTTTATTCGAGTCACTTTCCTTGAAAGTGTGTACTTTTGGAGACTATAAGAGGTCCCAATCTTTTCGAATATCCTGGGTATACTTTGAGTTGTGTTGATTTCTTTTGAATTCTTAATTCTGATTGGTTAATTTTTACGATATATCTTATGGTTACTGTTAGAGCCTGAGCACAGTACAAGAAATTAGATATTAAGTAATACAAAAAGATAAATATAGAAGATATATATATATATATATATATATATATATATATATATATATAGATATATCTTCTATATATAAATATAAAAGATATATATATAGATATAGATATGTAAAAGATATATAGATATAAATATATATAGATATATAGATATAAAGATATATAGATATATAGATATATAAAAGATATATGTATACAATAGTAGACCAATGAGAGTCAGTAACGATAGAATAATAAGCCGTAAGCCTAAGAAATTGATCAATAACAGTCGAATATGGGAAAAGTAATTGACTACGATTGATCAATTTTTTTAAGGCTTATTACTCTAGCGTTTGTGAAATAAAGATAAGCATATATTTAAAATAAGAATTGACTATGAATATCAGTTCGAGTGTGTGAAAGATAGAATTTCTGAAAGATAAAATTGATGACTATGGGTATTAATACTCAATCAAGTGATTTGTTTTCTGTTTCAGTACTAGACTGCACTAGAACTTTCTTTCTCAAAAATAAAAAAGAAAATTTCAGTGCACTAGGACTTTCTTTCCCAAAAATAAAAAAGAAAATTCCAGTGCAATCTAGAGCATAAACAAAAACCAGATCACTTGATTGGGTACGTACAGTATATCCACATTCAATCAATTCTATCAGAAATGTTTACATAGTAGGACTGATATTCATAGTCAATTCTTATTTCAAGACTCTCTTAAGTAATATCTTAAAATATGCGAATGCGGCCCTCTGATTGATTCATGACATTCATGACATTCTTGATTTTTAAGACTGTACTTACCATAAAACGGTCTTGAACATAAGAATCGACTATGAATCGGCCTAGATCAATTTTTTGTGGACTAGTGTATGTATATATATTCTTAGAATTTAAAGTGAGATAGGCATATGTTTGATATTTATCGAAAGCAAGAGAGCTCTGGTGCAAGAACAAACCAACTGAGAAAGAACCATCTTTCTACATAAATACTCATAGTCCACGCACAATAATCCAATCCATGCACATTGTGTGAGCATAATGCCCCAAACATATGAAATGCATAACAGCGCATTAACATAACATAAGAGCGCTAGACCAATGAGGATCTTACATGTAAATCAACATGACAATTTTATGCTGGATGCTCATTGGCCCAATAGTTTTTTTTATGTTATGCTTATGCTCTTATGTATTTTATGTAGGATAGACTTAAAACTTAATGCACATAAAATACATAACAGTGCATAAGCATAACATAAGACCTCTTGACCAATGAGCATTTTATGTAAATCAATATAACTTTATGCTCATTGGTCCAACAGTTTTATGTTATGCCATAGTATAACATTACAATAGCTATCGATTCCTTAATATCAGTGATCACTATCATGTTGAAGATTTTACGAACTGAGGTTTTATGAATTGAACCAATCAAGAGACGTTGTAGTAATATATATTATAGTTTTTCACATATTATATAATGCTATAACAGCCGCCATACTTTCAGTTTTACAGTCACGCATGTGCAGAACAAAACTCCCGTTTTCTGTTACTTTCGCTACTGTATGTAGTTACACTATGTTATTGGTACGCATATTAAATTTGATGTGCCCTAATGCGATAGTGCGTTTACATCAAACGTATTACTATAAAGCATTAGTGCATATTAAATTTAATACACATATCAATATTTTTACGATGTTGAGAAGATAAATAATACGATTATTTATCTATATAGCTTATTTATCTATATAGCTTATTTATCTATATAGATTATTATATAATCTATATAGATTAACATTGAGGTTATTGTGTTCTGTTGCACGCTTAATCCGCATGGAATAGCATGACGGGTTATGCATGCAATGTTAGAATGCAGCTCTCGATTCCTTCCAAATTATGTTTCATGCGTTTGCATCGTCATTTGTGTCATTTTTAGTATGCGCATTAGTTTAGTATAGTATTTCTGCTTGATACGCTTGTATCAAAATAATCCGACAGCGTTCACATTGTGCGTACTAAGGCTTGTATTCAGAACGTGCTTAGTGTGCTAACATGCTATAGTTACGTTATGTATACTATAGAATTCATAGATAAAAGCGCGTTCTGAATGCAGGCCTAAATGTTTAGTATTTGGTACAAATATAGTACTTGATACGCGTATCAGGTGCACGACATAGACTATGCCCACGATTATCCTATCTTGCATATTTCATTAGATCTAAAATTATAGACAAAAACTCACTGAGCGTTCAGTGATCGCTCGCTTCTGAATGCACCCATCGATTCTCTCGGAAATTTTCATTACTAAGAAGTGATTAACTTTCTATATTAAAGCCTATTGCATAAAATGCATAACATATCGTAAGTATCGTAACTATACTACTGACAGTAGCAAAAAACGAAGGACAGTTTTGTTTTGCGCATACGTGGCTGTAACTTCAAGAATAAGGCAACTGTCATAACATTGGATAGCATTATATGCGAAATACTACAATGCCATAGTGTAACTACTACAACGTCTTTTGATTGGTTCAGTCCGTAAAATCTTCAACATGACTAACAGTAATCACCGACATCAAGAGAACCGACAGCTACTGTCACTGTATGTAGTTATATTGTGGCATAAGCATAAAACTGTTGAACCAATGAACATACATTCAGCATACAGTTGCCATACTGATTTACATAAAATGCTTATTGATCAAATAGTCTTATGTTATGCTTATGCACTGTGAAAGATTGAAGTTTTATAATCAGAATAAAAGGAGCTAAAATTTCTTTGTTCTCATTAGTTGAAATTTCAATCTCTAATCTTTAATCTCAATTTTCAATGCATAGTCTGATTCCGACTTTAAGCCTATTCCACATAAAATGCATAACAGAGTATAAGCATAACATAAAGCTGTTGGATCAGTAAGCATCCAGCATAAAGTTGTCATGTTGATTTATAAGATGTTCATTGGTCTTATGTTTATGCACTGTTATGCATTTCATGTATTTGTGACTTTATGTTCACGCTCCATTCACAATTAATGTGCATGGATTGAATTATTATTCATGGATTGTAAGCATTTATGTTGGAAGGTGGTCACTTTTCAGTTGATTTGTTTCCTGTTCCTGCACTAGAACTCTCTTTCACAATAGAGTACTACTCAAACACAATAGAGTAACAAAATTAAAGGAATAGAATTTAAGATTTAAGTTGGTTCGTTTTTTTGTTCCTGCACCAGAACTCTCTTTCTCATTTTCAACAAACGTATATCTACTTCATTTTAAGTTCCAAGAGTATATGTATTGTATATACGTACACTAGTTAAGCCACAAAAAACTGACCTAGACTGGTATTCAGTTCTTATTTCAAACATATGCCTATCTCATTTTACTCCACAAACACAAGAGTAGTAAGTCTTAAGATTTAAGGAATTGACCAATCATAATCGATTATTTTTCTCATATTCGACTGTGATTGATCAATTTCTTAAGGTTTAAGATTTAGTACTCTATTGGATTTGCGAGCTTAGAAGTGTACATTAGTTCAACCGTGTATATTAGAATTAGTGACTACGTTTACACGTACTGCTCAAACTGTTTTTATGAAACTGGTCAATCATAGCTATTCCTCGGAAGAATGAAATATAACTATGATTGGCCAGTATCATAAAATGATTTTTACTAAAACGATTTTATTAGTGCGTGTAAGGGGCTGCTCAGAATAAAAGGAAAAGAAAATAGAGAATAATTTCAGCCTATCAGAAACTACTGTATTCCACAGTACGTGGTTTCTCATAGATTGAAATTCTTATTCTCTATTCCCTGTTTCTTTTATTCTGCGTAACCCTTACTAAAGATTAGTGAGCTTTAACATACCTTGATGGAGCGAATTATTAAGGAGTAGGTATATTCTAATTCCTAAACAAAGGCACTCGCATATCGAGGTTTGTTCACTTCGCATGCTCCAATATGCTCCTATCATAGCTCTTACTCACTCCAATGCCCTCATTAGAGTGAGTAGGAAGGCTTCTATGGCAGGAGCATGTTGGAGCATGCGACGCGAACAAACCTATATATACTGCTTTCCTTGTCAGGAATTCGCTGATTGGCTCATGTTGTTCTATTAATGAAAAACATAGACTGAAAACATAGACTATATTTACAAGCACTGGTACAATTAAACCGGTGTTGGTGTCAGTTTTTATACGATATTTTATCCCTATCGAACATAAAATAGCTTCATAAAACCCGAACGAAATATATTCCCTACATAAAACATAAAAGATTTGAAACTGGTTATTGTATAAAATATTCCTTGATATAGAAGAGATGAAATAAATTTTAAGATTATAAAATTTACAAAAATGGATGCTGCATTATGATACAAGACCTGAGAAGAAATGTCTTTTTTCATTTTTTAACTTTATAAAATGTTTAAAATGATAACACCGAATTTTTATATGTAAAATCGATTGAAGACTGTTTACACGATTTTCTTAAAACGGTTTAATAAATTTTTTTCTGAAGAGAATTTATATTTACTAAAACGATTTTAATAATATCGGTATTAAGAACATTTACACGACATACCGATTTTAACTAAAATGGTTTTACCGGTGCGTGTAAACATAATCATAGACGCTGCGTTCGGGAAGTACTATTAGCGCTATTTGTATTTAGTCATTTTCGTTTGCCGTCGATCTCTTTTAGTTAATATTAAGTTATAAACGAATGGAGATCAAGGTTAAATTATTATCATCTTCCAATTTAGTTACCAAATATAGTGTATAATTTCATTTTCGTTCAATCTTTTTTCGTTTATTATTAAATCAACAAATAGAAATCGATGACAGATAAACTGCTTTTTCATTACTATTTCCTGGCTTAGTTAATAATTCCTAGCATATAATTTTGCTTTCGTCCGCTCTCCTTTTGTTAAATATTAAATTTAGCCTGCATCCGAGCACATTTTGATCTATTTGTCTATCGTCATCTCCACTCTTTTTCATAGCATTCAGACAACTCTGTTTCATAGCATTTAGACAGTGTGCGGAGACATAAAACGCTCGAATTCAGAGATGATATTAATCGTAACTCATATAGAGTACTGTAAGGCTATAGGATTTTAAAACATTTTATCTCATATTTACTGTTTAAAAATTTTTATTATTATTATAATTATTATTATAATATGTTAAAAAATTACTACTTCAAAATAGAATATATATGTTAATTAAGTTTGCAATGAAGAAAATATTTAAAAAGCTCTTTTAATAAGTAAATCAATAAAATAAAATAAATATGTGTGTGCGTACGTGCGGGCGCGCGCGCGCGCGTGTGTGTGTGCTTGTGTGTTTAAATTTAAACAGTGAATCTGAAGCAATATGTTTTAAAGTCCTTATAGTGTCCTGTATAAATTACAGCTAATGGATATTTTTACACCGAGAGACCTCTACACGGTCTAACCTATAATGTAACTCAAAATAAGTCTAGACACCAACCATTTACACCATAAGCGGCCTAAACACGAACTCTTTGAACTTTTCGAACATGACCCTTTAAACATTTTTTAAACTTTTTTATTTATGAGACATGATATATATCCATTACATATGAGATATGATATATATCATATCCGACATGATATGTCAATTTGAGATTAATAAATGATGATAGGCGGCCTATTTCAGGTCAGATCATCAAAAATCAAAGCCTGATATACGGCCAAGTTTGGTTATCTGTCAAATGTTTACAGCGAGGGATTTAAATAATTTAGGTCGAATTTGAGGTGTAAGCTGCAACCTAAATTCATGATATATACGTAATCATTACCATTCCTGAGTTCGAGCGTTTTCTGTCTCCGCGCGCAGTTTAAATGCTTTGAAACAAAAGGAGTGAAGATGATGATAGGCAAAATCAGTCGAAATGTGTGTTCGGCTTAATATTAAATTATAAACAAATGGAGGTCAAAATCAAATAAATCGCTTTGTTATTACTATTTCATAGCTTAGTTAACAAATGTCAGCGTATAATGTCATTTCCGTTCGATTTGCTTTTGTTAGAAACAAATGGAAATTAAGGTCAAATAAATTGGTTTATTTTTCCTTTTCATTATCATTTCCTGGTTTAATTAATAATTACTATTGTGAATTTCATTTCCGTTCGATCTCCTTTTGTTAATTATTATTAATAAATAAAGATCGATAACGAATAAATCACTTTGTCATTATCATTTTTTAACTTAGTTATTGACTAGTTTTCAATTTTCGCAATCGGGATATTATTTTCTAAAGCGCCGAATATCCATTATCGATAGTTTGGCGCGCGGGGAGTGGAAATTGCTTGGCAAAGAAAATCGACCAAGCCAATCCTTTCTTTCCTTCCACCTCACGGAAAAGAAGAATTTTGATTGATTGATTATCTTATGCATTATGCGTTATGTGTCATGCAAAAGTCTGTATTGCGGCCTTCTCGAGCGAGCAGGCATTGTGGCGTTGCAAGCGTTAGTTGCGGCGCTCGAGTCAGTTCCTTTTTTCGGTTTTCCCTCACTCTCTCATGGTGTTCTACGTGCGGATCTTTTGTAAGGCTCAGCGATAGATTTTAATTAGCGTTCGGTAAGATTAATTATTCCTTATGTTCATTGCGAGATCGACATTGATACTGCTCATGTCATTAGGTAATTGCTCGCATCGTTAGATAAATGCTTATATTAAATTTTCTTTGTTTCTCGTCTTCTAATCTAGTAGTACGATACCGATATCTGAACCGTCATACGCACGCAATCACATCTCTATTTTTATAATCTAAACAATCATTTGAGTTTGTATTAAACCGCCTTATGGCATATGAGTCAAAATCAATGAGTAATATTTATTTACAAACTTAACGATTTTCCCGCCAATTATCCTTCGCCGTTAGTTAGTCATCGCCGGTGTCCAGACACGCTTGGCGCTACATTGGGCACAGCAGCCACAACATAGTCACAGATTAGTGACCCATGACGTGATTGCGTCCAGCATTCCATTTAACCTAACGCGCGCGTCCTAATAAATCGCAGACATGACTAATGGCTCAAGCGATCCTCTCTCGGGTAATCAAGACAGCGGTCAGTTGTCATATAGTTGCTTACACTTATGCGAGTCGGAATCAGATCCATGCCGTTCTGGAAATCGAAGCCAGACTTATAGTTCGTACAAATGGAAGTTTCTCACTGCAGATATAACTGTAGATGAGAGGAAATACAATTCTGTGATTCAGTGCCTTGACGATGATTCTTTGACCGAAGTTAGCGATATCATATTTAATCCACCCGCGACGGATAGATAGCCGTGCTCAAAGATAGGTTAGTTAAGAACTTCGCGGATAGCGCCGAAAAAAACTGCGTAAATTATTAAATGAGGATGTAGATGAGGATCTAGGACCGCCGTTCGTCGCAATTGCTCTGTCGGATGAGAGATCTCAAGCAAAATGGTATATCAGAAGAAGTGCTTAAATCTTTGGCTGCAGCGCCTATCACAACAAGTGTAGGCTATATTAACAGTTACCAAACACGAATTCGAAGAGCTATCGCAACTAGCAGACCAAAAAACAAATGTGCTACCCGCTGGCATCAACGCTGTTGCAACAATTACACCGACAAAAGCCAATTCGGCAGATTCGTAAATGTCCGCGCTTCTAGATCAGATGGAGAAATTGGAAACTCGTTCTATCGCACGGCAAATCACAGGCCTTGCAGAATTCTCGTTGCAGAAACCGTTTAAGATCACAATCGGAGAGCAAATCATGGTATCAAGCTGGGTATCATCGACGTTTTGACGAAAAAGCTATCAAGTATACACAATCCTGCAGCTGAAAGCTAGCGAAACAAGAAAACTAGAGACTGAACTATCCCCGGCGGCCGATAGTTTGGCCATGGCAGCTCCCTGTCTCATAGTCAGAGACCGTATTACCGGCATCAAATTTTTGGTGGACAGATGTCTCTACCATTCCTGTTTCAAGATGCGATCATATTTACATTAGCGATCGGGTACTCTACGCTGGAAATGGAACGATCATCTTAACGTATGGACAAAAGTTACTCCAGCTTGATTTGGGATTCTGTCATATTTTTCAATAGCCTTTCATAATCGCCGACATGGACACTTTTATTATTGCTCAGATTTTCTAGCACGTTTCAACTTGCTGCCTGACATATGGCACAAGCGTTGATTAATACGTTTCTTAAAGTCTCTGCTCAACTAGTCAACAAAGTTAATTCTCGTTTAACAACGTTGGCCGATGACTGCCCATACAGGATCCTAAGCAAGTTTCTCGAAATAACTAGGATCGTCGATCACACACGGAATGGAATCGAAACTACAGGCTCCTCCGTGTCAAACAAAGCCAGACGATTCTATCCAGAAAAACTCAAAGCAGCTAAAGAGAGTTTGAGTATATGATGTAACAAGGCTTATGTAGACCTTCCAAGAGCCCTTTAACTAGTTCTCTACATTTCATGCAGAAGAAGAAAGCGATTGGCATTCGTGTGGAGATTATCGCAAACTCAATGAGGTAACCTTGCCAGATCGTTACTCAATTCCGTTGGCAAAACTATTTTTTACGGTAGATCTAGTGCATGCATCAACAGATTTTAGTCCGCGAATTGAATATTCCGAAAACGCAATCATTACATGTTCGGACTTTTCAAATTTCCTTATATGACATTTGGACTTCGTAACACATCACAAATCTTTCAAAGATTAATGAACTGGGTAAGACCCTGCAGGAATTGACTTCTGTTTTATTTACATTGATGACATTTTAATCGCTTCGCAGAATGAACACAGCATAACGACCATCTAAAAATACTATTCTACAGACTTTCAGCATAGCACAGCAATCAATCCGAATAAATGTGTGTTCGGACAGAAAAGTGTCAGCTTCCTGGACAATCAGTACTGAAGACATCAAACTTTTATATGAAAAAGTTATTGTTGAATTTTAGGAACCAATTACAGTCAAAGGACTTCGACGTTTCTTAGGAATGCTTAATTTCTATAACCGGTTTTTCAAAAATCTTGCAAGCATGCAAGCGCGATTGCTAAATGCAATCTCGAGACGTAAACAACAATGCGAAAATAGAATGGAACTCCTGAGCTCAAACAATCCTTTCAACGAGTTAAGGAACATTTCGTTCAAGCCACCTCGCTCGCATTTTTAGACAGCAAGGCAGCACTCTCGTTGCAAACAGACGCTTCAGACAAAGCAATCGGTGCGATTGCAACAGCATGGCAACGAATTTTTACAACTACTCAGTTTTTTTTCAAGGAAGCTCACGCCTACGCAAACAAAGTATAGCGCATATGATAGAGAATTATTAGCTATCTATGCGGCTATCAAACATTTCCGATATATACTAGAGGGAAACTTTCACGTTATCACGGATTATAAACCCCTCGTGTACGCATTCAAGAGGAAATCGGATCAAAGACAAACTTCTCAATTATATGTCGCCAAGACAATTTATTTATTTTTCATTTCGGAGTTCACAATCGATGTACGTCATGTTTCAGACGCTGAAAACATTGTAGCAGATGCATTATCTTGCGTCACTATCGTGAAACCAATTACCGATATGCAAAAGATTGCAGAAGCTCAAGCCTCGGACAACGAATTACAACAATCTTACATCAACATCTTTGAAGCTCAAAAAATTTACCTTATCGGAAACAGCACTCAACATTTACTGTGACATTTCAGAAGAAGAGATCAGACCATACATTCCTGAATCATTATGAAGACAGATTTTTGACATGGTGCATCTATGTCTCATCTAAGACAGAGCAACTCACCGGCAAATTGCGCAAAAATTTGTGTGGCTAAAGATATTAAAGAGTGGGCCCGCACTTAACTAGCATGCCAGCAATCTAAAATTCATCGACATAACTACCTTGCCTATCAAAATACCAGTACCAGATACTCGTTTCGAGCACGAGCATATCACATCGTCGATCTTCTATCTCTTTCCAAAGATTTCAGGTATTTATTAATAATGATTGACCGATTTACTCGTTGATCGGAAATTATTCCATTATAGGATTGTACTGCAGACACGGTGGCGAAGATGTTTTTCACTCACTGGATAGCCAGATTTGGAGCTTCACGCTTGATCAGGGCTCACAATTCGAGACGCAGTTGTTCGACGCATTAACTCGTCGATTCTAAGCGTTGTCGGACAACTGCATATCATCCAGAATTTAATGGCATCATCGAACGATCGCTTCGAATAGCATCGCTCTTTACAAACTGCATTAATGTGTCACGGTGAAACCTCAATGGACTGATACACTGCCAGTATTACTCGGACTAAGAACTTGTTTCAAAGAGGATTTAGGTATTTTTGTAGCGGAATAGTTTACGGCACTACGCAAAGTACCAGCACCGGATGAATTTTTTCCTTTGAAGAAATGCCGAACGACGAATCACAAATTTTCGTCGAGGATTTCCGTGTAATTATGCAAAAGTTACGATCTAGATCAACCTCTCATATCTAAATCACATATCTAAGTTATTTTTCCATAAAGATTTGTATAACTCTCATGTTTTCCTCAAAGTAGAAGGTAACAGGCGTCCCCTGGACCAATCATACACCGGACCGCATAAAATATTAGAGTGCATTTCGGACAAAGTCTTTGCCATAGAAGTCGACAGTAGATGTATCAATATCACTGTTGATAAACTTAAGCTCGCTTATTTAATAATTCAAGACTCAGAAACTACTCCGTCCACTACGTCTCCGTCTTTAACTAACATTCCAGTACAATGTGAATTAAAGACATATCCTGGTCCAGCAACAGTGAAAGACTGTAAAGAGATTTAAAGTTCGCGTGATATTTCATTAAGCGATTAATAAGCATAAGTTTCAGTTTGTTTCATTTAATTTTATTTTCTGTTATTTTCGTTTTAGCGATAATTTAATCAGTATTTCTTTTCTTAACGGTTACATTGGTAGGGGAATATTGTGGCGTTGTAAACGTTAGTTGCGAGTCAGTTCTTTTTTTCGGTTTTCCTTTCTTACTCTCTCTAATCATTGCGTTCTGTGTACGGATCTTTTGTAAGCTTTAGTGATAGATTTTAGTTAGCGCTCGGTAAGTTAATCATCTCTTATGTTCATTGCGAGATCGATCAGTTATTGCTTATGTTATTAGGTAATTACTTGCGTTGTCAAATAAATGTTTATATTGTAGATTTTCTTAGTTTCTCATATTCTAACATAGTAATGCGATACTGATATCCGAGTCATCATTTGCACGCAATCACGTCTCTACTTTTATAATCTGTATGTTCTAAACAATCATTTGAATTTGTATTAAATCGCCTGGCATATGAATAACATTTGAATATGAATCAATGAGTAACATATATTTGCAAACTTTCCCGCCAATTATCCTTCGCCGTTAGTTAGTCATTGCCGGCGTCCAGACACGCTCGGGCACAACGTAACCACGTGATAAGTGCCTTTAGCGCCAGACGCTGCAGCCGTTCTGCTGACAACGTTAATAATGACGACGTTTCTTAAAATGACAAGAGATTTGCGTTGCAATATCTCCGCTCATGTAAAAAAAAAATAAAAGCACTTTCATTATAAACGATTTCTGATTGACCGTATAGAATTTCATCAATTCATTCGTTATTGAGAACCATGTCTCCAGATTTGCCGCAACTGCCGGCTTGCGTAAAGGAGCACATCAGTCTCGCATTATGACGCTTCTCTCTTAATGCCGAGATACTGCCATGCCTCCAAATAATCTTATATATTGCAAGCGTAAAACATTGTTTTATGGTAATAAATTAAAAAATGGGCCTTATTTAGTGCTGAGCTTTATTCGTCTCAGGTACTTTATTATTAATTTCCGGATTTTATTTATTTCCAAAATTTCGAAAAGTTTGTAGCCGTTTCCGAGCAGTAATACTATTCGAGCGACTTGCAAAGCATTACATTTAGAGCATTTCTGATATCACGTTAACCACAGCTAGCTCTTCTCACTACATGACTTATCCCCCACCACCGCTTCATCGCTCGCCACGGTTTCGAGCAAATGACAGTGGGGAGAATCGTAAGGAACATACTACAGTCGATTTGAATCGGTACGTTGTACAGTGGTTACTTTTGTCGATCTGAATGAGTGAAATTATTTTATTTGATAAAACATATAATTAATGCTTGGAAAATCTTACGAAAGGATAGAAAAGTAATTTAAATGAATAGTTTGAATAAAATGCTTAAATATATCGAAAAATAACTGAAATAAAAAACGGAACTAAATTTTACAAAGCATTATTTATATATTCGCTTTTAATACATATTTGATGATACAAATAAGCGAATATATAGCATAAATACAAATCAAAAAACGTAAAAAAAATAAAAGAATTAAAGTTTTAATGTAATGAATTTTAATATAATAAAACGAAATCACGATGACACTGAGACGAAAAAACAAAAAAAAACTTTTATTATTTACTGTCATCGTTATTATCAGAAGATTTATTACTATTACTTATACAATAGAATCATTAACACATTTAATTTTTTAAACTTTAGCTCATTTTTAAAACTTCTAGTGGCAAAGTGTCATTTTTTTTTAGATGATGGTCATAAGCTGTTAATTACTGGGTTGGAAGATATGAACAGCATGTGCATCATCTTCAAGTCTTTCTACTGTCGAGTGAACTTTTGCAAAAAGAATTCTCTGTATTGCTTTGAGTCTTTATTCCGTGATTCTTATATTTCTTCAGACATTGCCCAATCAGTAAAACTAATTTATTATTTAGATTTGCGCCATGAATTAATATTTTATGCAAACTCTGTGACATCCCTTACAAAAAAAATCCTCAATTTATTGTATTAACACTCAAATTTAGGTGTTTTACCATTGACAAAATTGAGTATTGACTGTCAACATTGGGTGTTACTTAAGCGATGAGCTTCAATATTGGATGTCAGTTGGCCATTAAATTCAGTGAATAGTTTGGTGTATACACCATACTATACACCGAATTTGATGATAAATCGCGGTGACTCATGATACTCAATAGATGAATGTAAATCTTACACGGCTTAATAACATTTGAGTGTCATTTTCAAAATTGAATGTAAGTGTCACTTGAATGTTAATCCTTATGATTGAGAATTAACGCTGAAATGTTGAATATAATGCCGTCAGATTCATTTATGAAAGAAATATATTTTAATACTATACGCATGAACATCTTTTTGACAAACTTTATCTAGGCTGCGTTTGGAAACATCATCCGAATGTCTTTATCGTTTTATCCAATGTGAAACAAGGATAATATAAAACACAAGGGCATCCAGATGTTTCCAAATGCAGTCTAGATAAAATTTGTCAAAAAGATGTTTCACGCAATCCTAAAGATGTTGAAGTCCTATTGAGATATATCACAGTTATATACTATGTAACATTCAGTGTTCTTGAATCATCGAAGCAGCAATTCCCATACGATCAAACACATTGGATGGAGTATGATTTTGGATGGGTGACTGCTTAGAAAAATAAGGAAATTAATTCCAAAATGAGAGAGAGAGAGAGAGAGAGAGAGAGAGAGAGAGCGTTTTTTAAAATTATTTAAAATTATAATTTTGTCGTGTATATTTCGGAAAATTGCAAATTAATAATATTATTTTAGGAATAAAACAGATTTAATTAATTTTATATAAAGTCATTTATTTTGATGGTTTATTTTGGGCGTTAATCTTTAATTGGATGTAACTTTCACTTGATGGTCCGAAATTACATCCAAAATTGAGCGTTTTTTAAAATGTTTAATACTCAAATTTGAGCGTTCTTTTTGAGTGTTTAACGCCCAATATTGAGAGTAAGGTTATACTAAGGATGTAATACCAAGGATATAAACCAGAGCTCAGCAAAATTTGCACTTTTCGACCGATTTTCGACTTGGTTCCGCCTTCCGCTATTCCCTTCACCTCTCATCCCGCGCGCAGTCCAAATGCCGCTCGACGTTTAGGAGTGTATAACGCTCGTAGACATGACGTCCATCCGCTTTGAGTGCTCACGCCTTGTAAACTTCATTCTATATCTTTTTTTTTGTTCATTACATAATTGAGATAGAATGAAGCAACGCATAAGCACTCTTATGCGACAATTTTACTCAATCTTCTTTCTTGATTTGCTATTTACATATTTCTAATCTATAGGCGATGTACAAAATGCACTTGAACGTTTTTATCCAAGATGCATGAAATACTATATCTAGATTATTTTCCCTCTCAGTCAGTGATTTTCCCAATCAGTCTCTCTAACATGGCATCTATGTCATTCATTTGCTTCGGAAAAGCCTCATAAGATAACAGTTTTGATCGGGCGTATCGGTTAGCTAGCTATAAATTTTACCATTAATCAAAGTTAAAGAAAACATGACATTGGGTTTCCATGAATTTTTATAATCACTTGAGAGAGTTCATTTATTTGTTTTTTAACATTTTCAATTTCATCTTTGACAAATTCCTTTTGTACTTTGTGAAAAATTATTTTACTGTTTGGCAGTATTTTGTTGATGAAGTAAATTCGTTTTGCCAAACAACAAATCTTGATGTAGCTTGATGTACTTCAGCTATATATATTTTTCGTAATGGTACTAGATAGAAATTGAAAACAAAAATATGTCATCATAGTCCTTGTATTTAAAAACATGCTTATAGTGGCTTTGTCCGCTTGTCCCGCTCCATCATCACAACCTCATTTGAAATAATATTTATTCTTTTGATAGTACTATCGCTATCGATAATGTATTCAAGTACTTCATTCACGAAAAGTAATCTTCGGACTGTATGTTTCCCTAACGATTGAAACTTTACCTCAGCTAAAATTTCACTAATAGTTAGATTTGGATAACATGTTTTTGCAAGCAACAATGCATTATAATTTGCGTTATAAGATTTATTTTGTTGTATGTATGTTATATGTATGTACAGTCTTTTTGTCATCTTTGTGTTTGTATACAAGGCGAGAGCTTCTTCAGCTGTAATTCTTGAGGATAGTTGAAGTGGAACACATAGTTTTTATTTTCATTTTTAGGAGAAAAACTAGAAACCTACTTGCTTAACTATGTAAACTGCGTCTTTTTTTCCATTTTCTACCTAAGATTCATTCTTGACGTGCAAGTCAGTTCATCTTGTGTGAATATCTGCAGAAGAGGATGAACTTTTCTTTGTTTAACCGAATCATTACAACTAGCGAACGGTTTTTCTGGTCTTCCAGATCGTAGGGTCTCTTTGGATAGAAATCCCTTAAAAATAATATCGTTGAGTCATTTCTCATTTATACAGACGAATAAATTGTTTGTATGATGACATTTTCTCCGCATTAACATTAATTAATTGACTGCAAAAATTTCTTATCGTTTTCTTAATTAAGCATTTCGAATTCTTTTTGCAGTTTGAAAAATCACTTATCTGTATCAAAAAGTTCAAAACTGCAGTTTTTTTTATTAATGTTTGGTTCATCCCGCCAAATGCAAAATAGTATTGTACTTCTCGTCACACTCCGCATGTCAAAACTAAGAACGGACAAAAAAATTGAAAGTTGCAAATAGTTGCAGCTAAATTTAATATGAAACAATTATTAAGAAGTAATTTAATAAGTCTATGTAAATAATTGGATCAATCAACGCCAATCCCCAGTTTTCTACTTCATCAAACTTAGCAAAATATAAAAAGAAATAGCAATTTCTAAAGCTATAAACGTTTATCCACATTTAGAAATTTTTATTAGTTTTAGACTATAAATTGCTTACTTAAATTTGTAGGATCCATAGCAAGAACAGAAAGAAAAAGCTTCATTCAGCATGAATTCACTTATTGAAATGAAAGCAAACGCGAGTCGCGATGAGTATGAGTGCATTAATCTTAAGTGCAGAATCATATTCATTACAATACTACCAACTACTCCTCGCACGATTTTTGAATTAATTTGTTTTAGATTTTATACTTCCAGATGTTAAGGCTCATGCAATAAAAATATTTAAAACATCCAATCGGATTTTTCACTTTCGTTCACTCAGATTAATAAAAGTGACCATTGCATCGATCAGCAAATAATGTGGGCTCTAGTTATGTTTTAAAAAGTGTATAAGCGATGTGTATACAGAGTATGCCCGAATATTTTGATTAATCTTTGAGATTTTATAGGACATTTAATTTTGAACAAAAAATTTCCTATAAACATGGATTGAAAAACGATTCTTTAAAAAATTAGAGCCCAAAAATTTCTAAAACCACAAATATTTTATACATTTTTATTAATATCAAGGAAAGTATACGTTTTTATTACAAATAGTAGAAAAATGTAAAATTATCTTTCAAATAGGATTAAAATGATTTTAATAGAGGAAGTAGTGATTATTATGGATATTACGGCCTCACCTTCATTTACATTTTACATCGTAACTCGATTAATAATTAAAATTAAAATTTAAAACTTAACGATTACATTCTTCAAAATGTTCAATCGATTTCATACTCAAAGTTACGACATATTTATTATCATATCATATTATTTATAAAAATGTGCATTAATGAACACTACATTAATAATTCGAAGAGAAACAGAGATGGTAATTTATCCTCCTACAAAAATATATTAAAAAAATTTTTGTTTAAAAAAACAGAACTTGGTTACAAAATTATTTATAAAAATGTGCTTTAATGATTCGAAGAGAAACAAAGATGATAATTTGGCCTTCTCAAAAATAGATAAAATAGATAAAAAAATTTTTTTGTTTAAAAAAACACAATGTTTTATTATAAAATTATTGTAATAAAAAAGTAAATCATTTTAGAATATATGCAAATAAATGTATATATGAGAAAAATCTCGTTTGCCTACAAAATAATTGCCTTCGTTTGCACACAGCGTATTGCACACACGACAATATTGCACACAGTCTATTGTACACACGACAGTATTGCACACACGACGTTATTGGCTTGATTAATACACGTATCAAGTGCACGATATAAACTAAGCCAATGTGCAATATTGTCGTGTGCAATTTGCTGTGTGCAATGTTGTTGTGTGTGCAATAGACTGTGCAATGTGCTATGTGCAATATTGTCGTGTGTATAATATGCTATGTGCAATATTGTCGTGTGTGCAATATGTTATGTACAATATTGTCGTATGTGCAATATGTTGTGTGCAATATTGTCATATGTGCAATACGCTGTGTACAATATTGTTGTGTGTACAATACCACTGTGTGTAAACGAAGCCTTCCCGTATATATACACGTATATATATATATATATATATATATATATATATATATATATATATATATATATATATATATATATATAAATTCTCTAACTCCAGAGAAAAGAAATATAGAAAATATACAAAAAACACAAAAAAAAAAAAAA
>Ga0157364_1002042_pt1 | contig 18212 bp, 15 predicted proteins | sample AttsexASBM2_FD_111476 | JGI IMG/M metagenome (GOLD analysis project Ga0157364, IMG submission 111476) | Fungus gardens microbial communities from leaf cutter ant in Ribeirão Preto, State of São Paulo, Brazil - Atta sexdens ASBM2 | ecosystem: Host-associated > Fungi > Mycelium > Unclassified ...
ACTGAGCCATATTTCTGGCATCTATCTCAGGTGTTTGGTCAGTACCAAAGATAGATAAAGCGTGGTGAGCTTTATCCCAAGAACTCGGAATCGAAGGCTAATTTCCACCATAATTTAATAATGAAGGATCGGAATCAATTGAATCTATCCTTCCCTTTCCTTTTGCATTCCTATTATGTAATGGAGTATAAGGTGACAACATATTTCTTTCTACAGGGGAGACACGAGATGTAGGCATGAGCTGGACTTCAGGTGTGTCTGTGCTCCAGTCTATTGATGACTCATCCCTAGGCACTTGAGACCCAGATTTTATGAAAAAGCTTTGTATTATCTTGAATTCTGCTAGAGTTTTTGCTGCAGCAGGAGGGGTCGGTTTCATGATTAACTTGCTCAGAGTATGAAAAGATAATAATTCGCTACTATTTCCTATGAACACTAACCACACAAAATAGTGGTAGGAGGAAAGAAGCAATGTCATATGTCTCTTTATCATCTAAGAAAAAGAAAAGAAATATTAAATTAAAAATAAATAAATAAAAAGAAAAGAAAAATATTCAAGTTCAAACATACTATAACAGTACTCCCCTCTTAAGGTTCTACCTTCAGAGAAACTTGACTTCTCTTCCCTTTCTATCTTGCCTAACTCCTCTCTAACTTCTTCAAGTACTTATCTTCAAACTTTCCATCATTATATCCAAAAAAAATATTCACTGTGTATTTCCCTAGTAACTCACTTTTCTTGAAAACCTCTGCTTCTGGATTCAACTCTCTCTCTTTCTCCTTTTATTTTCTCAACTGTACTCTTTTTATCTCTTCCTCTCTAATATCTTTTTTAAATTATTCTACCAAGTCTATTGTATTTTCCAAATTTTCTAACCCCTTTTAAGTGTTTTCTTCTGCCATATAACTCTTCTACCTAACCAAATACTTTAGTTTCTCTCTCACATCTCTTTTATTCAATATTATTTCAACTTCATACTTTTTTCTCTTTCTATTTTTACTAGAGAAGGTGAAATCTTCTTTTATCCCTCTATCTTCTTCTGATATATTACTATCCTACTCATATTAACCACTAGGTGAATTTTAATTAACACCAGTAATTCCAACTCTACTGTATTTTCTAATATTATTTTCTTTATTTTGTATAGTCTAATAAACTTCTCTATCAACTTCTTTGTCTCTCTATTCCTTATCTGCTATGTCACATTCTTTGTACTCAACAACACTCTATCTCCTACTTTATACTTTACCACTTTCTTTTTATTCTTATCTACATATTTTTTCATTTCCTCCTGCAATTTTCTCAATACTACTTTCACTTTCTCATATATTTCCTTCATCTCTTTTATAAATTTCTCTACTTTTGTATGCTTCCTCTTTTTTCTGATTTCAAAGCCCATTTTTAACTCCTATCCATAGTTGACTCTAAGCAGTAATAAATTTGTTGCTATATATATATCTTGTTGTTGAAGGCAAACTCTGTAGTTACCAACCATTCCAACCAATCATTTTGTCTATGATCAATGTACATCCTTAGATACTGCTCTAGCTCTTGGTTCATCCTCTTCTTCTGTCTGTCTATCTATGGATGAAAAGCTATTGATAGCTTCATTTCTATCTCCAATATCTTATTCAACTCCTTTATCAGTCCTACTACAAACTGTGGCCCTCTATCTGAAATCATACTTTCTGGCAACTTATGCAACTTCCACATGTTATTTCTATACAACCTTGCTAATCCTTCTGCTGTTATTTTTTCTGTTGTTGCAATAAAATATGACATTTTCAAAACCTATCACAAACTACCAAAATTAAATCATAGCTCTTTGATATCAGTAACTTTATAGCAAAGTCCACTGATATATGCTGTCACAGTCTTTCTAGTACTGCATTTAGTCTTAATTTTCCTGCTAATATCTCTGCCCTATTCTTCATTTTCTGGTACTGATTGTATCTCTCTATATATTGCTTTACCTTCTTAGTAACTCCTAGCCACCAATAATTTCTAGTGACTAATTCTACTGTCTTTCACTATCTTTCATGTCTTGCTATCGGAATATTGTAATGAAGCCAAACAATCTCCAATCTTAACTCCTCATCCCTCAGCACATATATCTTTCCCTCTTTCAATACCAAGTCATCTTCAATCTGCTACTCATCATTCCTCAATACTTTAACCCCTGTCTTCTTTATTTCTTCTACTACTTTTACTACCTTATCATTTTTTGCTTCTGACTTTTTGATTTTTTCTATAATTTCTTCCTCTACTTTCTCAATTAATAACTGCTCTTTCTCCATCACTCTAATCTCTAACCATTCTTCTTTTAACATTACTTGATTTTTATTATCTCTTTCCACTTCTTCTGTCTAATATGTTCTTTTACTCAAACTATCTACTTGTCCCATACTCTTGCCAGCCACATGCTTTAAAGTAAAGTCAAATCTTGACAAATATAAGATATATTTAGCCTGCATCTTTGAGCTTTTATAAAGTACTCTAAGTTTTTGTGGTTGGTCTAAATTTCAAACTGACTCTTGGTGCCCTCTAAGAAATGCCTTCATGCTTCTAAACATCTGATAATAGCCAACATCTCCTTATCATGAATTTCAGTTCCTTTTAGTCTCATTCAATGATTTAGAAATATAAAAAACTGGCCTCCACTTCTCATTCTTATATTTCATTAACAATACTTCTCCTATAGCAAAGTCTGATACATTCATCTCTACTATCATCTTCTTGTCTAAGTCTGGTATTACCAAGACTGGCTCTGTCATGAATCTCTCCTTCAACTCCTCAAATGCTCTCTTTTGTTTTTTCCACCAATTCTATTTTACATCTTTTCTTGTCATCTCATGAAGAGGTTTTGCTACCCTTGAAAAATCTTTGACAAACCATCTATAGTAGTTTGATAGCCCCAAAAACTTCTATATATCCTTCACACATCTTAGTACCAGCAAATCTACCACTTCTTGAACTTTCTCCTTTTCCATCTTTATTCCATCTAGTTCTATCACTACTCCTAAAAATCTGACTTTTCTAACCTTTTATACACATTTTTCAGGTTTTACAAATAAATTGTTCTCTACCATTCTCCTTAATAATTTCTCTATAATCTTATCATATCCTTTCTCTGTCTCCATTCCTTTCATAACATAATCAATGAATACTACTACATCTCCTGTCTCTATCATATCTCTTAACAAATTATTTATTATTATCTGGAAAGTTGCTGGTGAGTTTGTCAATCCAAAGAACATTACTGTTGGCTCAAAAGCTCCTTCTGGCATTTAGAATGCTGTCTTTTACTCATCTCCTTCCTTAATTCTTACATTTTTGTACTCCCACCATAAATCTATCTTTGTAAATACCTTCTTCTTCCCAATGTTATCTATTAAGTCCAAAATCAGTGGTAATAGATAATTATTCTTAATTGTCCAACTGTTCAGATATTAATAGTCTTGCACTATCCTCTTCTTTCCATTCTTCTTTGGTACAAAGAACACCAGTGATGTCTGTGGTGACTTCAATGGTTGAATATACTCCTTTCTCAACTGATTCTTTACAAATTCCTATACTTCCTTCCTCTCTATTCTGGACAACAGATATATCTTCACCTTTTTCAGCACAAAATTTTCTCTGAGATCTATGATATGATTCTAAGTATTTCTTCTACTATTCTAATTTCAATCAAGTCTTCTTCTTCTTTTTCTTCTATTACTCTTGCTATCACTATCTCTTCTTTAAATTTTGGTTTCCTAAATTCTTCTTTCTTCTCTCTCTGCTTCTTTTTCTTCTTTTTCTCTTTCTCTTTCTGTTTTTGCCATTCTGGCTTTGTTTGTCTTGTTCTCCAATTTTTCCCACACTCATTTGGACATCTTGTCATTTGTACTTCCCCTGTTCTCCAATCAATCTCTGGATTATAGTGTGCTAGCCATAGCATCTCTAATATGATACTCCACTTCTGACCTCCTATCATATCTATCAATGTTCTTTTTTTATGTCTCTTGAAAAATAATTCTACTTCTACTATATACTCTATTGGTTCTTCATAATTAAAGGTACTATTCATGTTTCTCACATATATCAGCCTCTCCAACTTTTTTTTCTTGAACTTATTCTTCCTTGTAAACTTTGAGCTCATTACCAACCCTGTTACACTACTATCTAATAATGCTTCTACCACAATTCCTTCTTCATCTTCTTTCTGCTTTAACTTTATCTTTACTGTCACTTCTCTTAACAACTTTTCCTTCTTTTCTATACTCTTGCTACTATTCTCTGCTTCTATCTTCTGCACTTCCACTAGTTTCTCTTTCTTTATTCTTTCCTCCCTTAAATTATTTTTTTAATTCTTACTTATTTCCCTTTTACTTTTTTCTCCTCTGTTTATTACTCTACTTTTTAATACTTCAAATTTATTTGAGGACATCAATATTGATCTCTCTTCTCCCATATTCCTACAATAATAGGCAATATATCCAAACACTCTGTACACAAAACATGTTAAAATCTTTATGATTGGCTTAGATTGCAACTTAGGCAAAGACTTAAGTAAGAGTAAGGGAAGAATTCAATTGGTAAAGCATAAGGATACATGATTGTATCTATAGCTATATATATCTAGAGACTATATATTATGGGTAAGGCAAACAAGTTATAGTATATGAGCAAAGCATAAGGAAGTCTTGCCTACTATATAAGGTACTAATTGAGATAACATGCAGCACAGCTGATTATTAAGTCATATCAAAGTAACTCTAGCACCTGTAGTCTATGAGCCAACTACATTTAAGACATAAGGGATTAATTATAACAATACTCTTGTTTTAGTGTTCATATTCCCATGAACTAGTCCAACAATACTAAATTCCCAACCACATGTGATACCACTAACTTTTTTATAGGCCCAATAATTATCTTTCCTTGTAAAGTTAACATAATGAAGTATGGTTCATAAGGTAGTCTTCTCATATACATTTTAATTAGGAATCCTTTTCTTGTTGTATTAGTATTATACTTTTGTTTTAGGAATTTGATGGCTATTTCATTTTAATACTGCTCATTTTATTCTTCTTGAGATTATAAGGCTTTGTAGTATAGTGGTAAATAGAATGACATTGTTTTGACTAATAACTACATAAATTTCATGTACTTGTCCAGATTACTAATCTCATCTTGAATAAATATCAGTTCTGGTGTCTTGGGTCAGCTGGCTTTTGACAATATGTCATAGAGTTTATTGTCAGAATTGAAGATGATGGACTTGGTTTCTATTTTATTTTTTTTCATTTTTCATTTATTTTCTCTTATTTTTATAGTTGAGTAGAAGACAAAGAAGATAAAGTGTGATACCATTACAGGTCACATGACACAGTCACAGAAGTCACATGCTCATGTAATGCAAGGGAACAATGTAGAAGATTCTGAATAGATGATGTCATAACAATGCATAGTACATATGTTGGCCTTAAGGCAAATATATGGTCTTTAGGATAGGCTAGAGAAGTAGTAGCATGGGCCATTGTAGTTTAGTATATAAGATAGATGTTTTTGTATGGAGTTCTCTATTGAGTTCTCTTGTGTTACTCAATACAAGAGTATGTCTTTTGCTTAACACTGAGCTTAAGTTATAACATTTATAGAGAAAGACTTCTTTATCTTATATCATATTTTCCCATTGTTTCCTCTTATCAACTATCATTAGTTACTTGGTTTCTTGATGTTCTATTTGATAGGCCTCCTGTATTTCCTTGATATGATTATTAGCATATAAATTTTCTTTTCCTTTATATTGATCCAATTTGTTTGCTAGGAATGTTTGGATATAGTATGTTTGGTTCTTTATGTCTTCTTGGATAATGTTTTGTAAATTCTCTGATATGCTGAATATGTCTCCTGCTGTCTGTGTTTTGTAATTGTCACTTACTTGTAAGATGCTTATTTCTATTTCTACTAGTTGTGTGTTTGCAATCTCTACTAGTTTGATGATATTTTGTAGTTATAATTGGATATCTGTTATTGTCTCAATTTCTCATATAATCCTGTAGTATTTCTTTGTCCAATCCTTCTTCTCATTGGTTAAGGTGCTAATTAAGGTCATGTTGTTGATAGTACAAGTAATATAAGAGTTAGAAGAAGTAGAAGTAGTTGTAAATTGCTAAGCCATTTGTTTGAAATTTCTAGTCATTAGTGTACTTTGAAATATCATTTTGGAATTTTACTCTCCTTCTTTATAGGTTTTAACTCAAAACTTTTACCTCTCTTACATGTGGTAACCCTGTTCAGATATTCATTGGTTATGCTTGTTGCTATATCTCTTCCAATATACTAAGAATTGCATATTGTATTCTTGTTTTCTATAGTTCTTGATTTCTTCTACTTCATATTCTTCTTCTTCATTAATAATATCTGGTGGTGGTGCTGGATCCATATATTATCCTTTGAAATATGGTTCCTTGCATCATGTTAGTAAGTCTTTATTAAATATATTATGTATTATCCATTCTTCTAGTAGCTCCAGTTGAAATGCTTCTTGTCCAATATCTTTTATAATTCTAAAAGGTCCATATCTTTTCTGGTCTAGCTTCTTTAAGAGTCTGTTTGAATGAATGTTTTTAGCTTCTAACTACATGTTATCTCTAACCTTCAATCCTTGAGAATTTCTCCTTTTTTTATCAAATTGTTTCTTTATAGCTTCTTTTGCTATTTTTATTGACTTCTTTGCTGCCTCTCAGCTTTCTTGTAGTCTTTCAAGAAAGTCTTTCAATTTTGGTAATTCTGTCTTTATAATTAGGTTTCTCTTTTATGAATGTTTTCTAAAGTTAAGTTCAAATGGAGTATGTCCTGTAGCCACATGTCTTTTGTCATTGTACTAGAATTCTGCTACTAATAGCCACTCTGTTTAATCATCTTACTGGTAATTCACATAATGTTATAAAAATACTTTGATCTCCTAGTTGATTCATTTTGTTTAACTATCAGTCTGAGGATGATATACCATGGATAATATTTCTTTGGTTTCCAATGCTTTCATCAAGTCTTTCATGAATTTTGATGCAAATTAAGGTCTTTTATTACTAAGAACCTTTCATGGTACTCTATGTAATTTCCAAATTTCATCCCAATAGATTTTAACAATATTTTTTTGATAATATTGTTGCTTTAAGCCTAATCATTTTTATAAATTGATCTACTATGACCATTATAATATCTTGTCCATTTGATTTTGATAATGGTCTTATAATGTTGATACTGATTTCTTGCCAAAGTCTTTCCAGTATTTCTAATAGGTGGAATTCTCCAGCCTTCTTCATATGTTACACTTTATTTTGTTAGTATTTGGTGTATCCTTGAACATACTTCTTGATATTGTTCTTGATTCCTGGTCACCAATAGTTCTTCTTGATTAACTCAAGTATTTGTTGTTGTTCTGGATGTCTTATATCTGCTAGTTTGTAATTTTTCTGTAGAATTTGCTCTTATATTTTCCAATTGTTTGGAATATAGATTCTTCTATCTATGTTTACTATTTTGTTGTCTTCCTATACTTGTTCTTCATCCTTTTCCAATTCATTTTGAATTTCATATGCTCTTGTTTGGTTTCTTCTGATTATAACCACCTCTGCTTCTATGGTTACTTTTCTTGTCTATAACTTATTCTTAAGAAATTTGACATTCTTGTTGTTCTCTTTTTATGTCCACTTGGTCTTTTCTTGACAGCACATCTACTTTTGTATTTATCTTTTCTAGAATATGTTATAGTATGAAATCATAGTCTTGCAACTTCAAGTACTATCTTGTCTGCTATATATTTAACTTGTGTGGTTCTTAGAAATACTTGAGGTTTTTGTAATCCATCCAGACTTCAAATTTCTCTGTAGTGTCTAGTAGATATTGCTTCTATTTTGTTAAGACTTTTACTATTGTAAGTAATTCCTTGTCATAGATCCTGTAATTCCTTTTAGCTAGTTGTATTATTCTTGATAGAATTGCGATAGGCTTCCATTTTCTCTCCTGTTCCTGTGATAAGACTTGTCCAATTGTGTGTTCTAACATATCTGTTTCTACTCTGAATTTTCCTTCTCTCTTTGGCAAGGCAAGTACTGGTTAACTTGTGATTTTATCCTTGAGTTTCTTGAATTCCTTCTGATATTTTTCTTTCCATTTCCATTTCTTTTTTCCTTTGAGCTTATAAGAGGTTTTACTATGTAGCTGAAGTTCTTGATAAAGTATTGGTAGAAATTTGCAAATCCTAAGAAGCTTTTCACTTCTTTTATCTTAGTAGGAGTTTTCCATTTTTTTACTGCTTTGATCTTGTCATTTTCTATTTGAACCTCTTCTTATCCAGCTACTACTTCTAGGATGGGAATTTTCTTGGTATCAAAATCACACTATGACTGTTTGAAACAGAGATTATGTTTTTCTACCACCTTTAGAAAGCATATTGTCCTTTCTTTCAGTTTTTTCTTTGTTTTGGCAAGTATCAAAAAGTTGTCCATGTAATTTGCCAATACTCCTTCATGTAGTAACTCCTGGAATATACTGTTTATCATCCTTTGAAATATTCCTAGCTCATTTCATAATCCAAAATACATCATTTTGGATTCAAATAGTCATTTGTTTATTAAGAATGCCACTTTCTATTTGTTGCCTTCTTTAATCCATATGTTGTTATATTTCTAGATGAGATCCAACTTGTTCAAGTATTTTGCCTCCTTGAGTTTGTTGATTACTTTCCTAATCAAGAGTAGTGGAGTTTTGTCTTTTATCATGTATTAGTTTAAATTTCTGTAATCTTGTACCAGTTGTATTAACCCATCCCTTTTTAGAATATAGAAACATAGTGCTATATATCTTAAACTTGATTCTACAATTAATTCTGCTTGTAACTGTTTATCTAACCATTTGTTGAATGCTTCTTCTTCTTTAATGGTCATTACATAGGCCTTCACATTTAATTTCTTTGGTACATCTTCTATTAAGTTGATTTTGTGGTCCCATTCTCTTCTTTCTAGTAACTTCTTGAATTTTTTCTTGTTAAACAAGTGGGTAAATAGTTGAATGTAATCTGGAAGATTCTCTGGGTTTGTTGGGTCCAGTTCCTTCTCTATTTTCTGTTGTCCTTTGTCCTAGTTATCTATTGACTGTATTCTTCTAGTTTTGAATGATATATTCTGATGTTGTATTCTGTATGTTCTTGAACATCTTGTAAACTATATCTTTTCTGTGTTCTAATTTACTTCTGGGTTACATTTGACTAACCAGCTATATCTATATCCTAAGAACATGTCTATATCATTTAAATCTATGACTGCTATATCAATATTTTTCTTATATCTATTTATCTCAACTTTTAGTAGTATATATTATATAACTTCTCTATTCTTGGTTCTATCTGTATTGAAAACCTTGAATGATCTGTCCATTGGTTCTGTTTTGATTTTTTCTTTCTTCACTAGCTGTTTGTTAATTCTAATATATGTGCATCCTAAATTTACTACTACTTGTTATCACTCTCTTTATCAGATTCTTCTTGAACACTTCTATTCTTCATCTTCTGTTATGACCTGCAATCTTTGGCAATGTGCCCAATTTTGTTATATTTATAGCACTTTCTTGTATCTCATTCATTCTTTGGCTTTTTATAATTCTTTGCTATATATCTATATACATTGCAGTTGAAGTATCTGGGCTTCCCATCTTTATCAAAATTATCTTTGGCTTTTCCAATATTCATAGGTATACCTTTTTCTCTGTATATTGTTCTAGTTCTTATTTTATAATCTTGTTGGCTTTCTGTAGATTTGTATCCTTGTTCTATTGAGATGATTGCTACCTTCTATTTCCTAAGTGTTCCTGATGCTGCCATTGGTGGATATCCCAGTATTATTTTTATAATGTCCATCTGGATGTTTTTTTTCAGCAAAAATATTACATGTAGATCATTAGTTTCAGCCTTCATGGCTAATGCTTCAAATTTAATTATGAAATCAGCAATGCTAGTTTATAAGATAGACAATCTTGTACAGAGTTTTCTATCAAGTTCTCTTATATTAACTTTAATACAAGGTTCTTTTTTCTGATCAGCTCTAAGGTCACTGAATTGTAACAGTAAACATTCCAGTAGCCTGACTACTATGCACTCTCCTTTTGCAAGATGAGCCTGATGATGCTTTACCAAATGTTATAACCTTTAAGATTAACTTAGATTACAACTTGAGCAAAGGCTTAAGTAAGAGTGAGAGAAGAATTTAATTGGTAAAGTATAAGGATACATGATTGTATCTATAGCTATATATACCTAGAGACTATATGTTATGGGTGAGGCAAATGAGTTATAGTATATAAGAAAAGCATAAGAAAGTCTTGTCTATTATATAAAACACTGACTGAGATAACATGTAGCACAGCTGATTATGAAGTCATATCAAAGTAACTCTAGCATCTGTAGTCCATGAGCCAACTATATTGAAGACATGAGAGATTAATCATAACAAAACAATTTCTTTCTATCATTGCTCTTTTTCTATTTACTTCTCTCCTTTTCTTCCATGCTTTCTGCTGTCTCTACTCTTTCTCTACTCTTCTTTTCTATCTTATCCTTATCTCATCTACTCTCCTTTACTTATTGTTTATTCTTTTTCTTTCTTCTTCTTTGCTCTTTCTCTTTCCATCTTTTCTTATATTTTCTTCTTCTTTATTTTCTCTCTTGTTGCATTCTTCTTTTCTGATTTTCTGTTATCTACAACTCTAATATTTGTTTTTGTAAATTTAGCAACATTATGTTATTCTCTATTATTTGTTTCAACAATCTCATTATTTTTTCTCTTCCACATCTATAATCAATTACTTCATATTTATCTAAATAATATTCACAATGCTTGCATTAACACTGCTCATTACTATAGTATCTGACAATAAAAAATGATCTCTTTCAAAAAACATTTCTTTCAAAATCTCCTCTATAAGTGCTAGCTGGTATTCTTTTTACCTAACCTCATACTGTCCACTAACTACCTGTTTACTACCCTACTAACTACTGCTATAATGAATACTGGCTAATATCTCTAAGAAGGAAATCTCTAAGCTAGATATTTCCTTACTGAACAACATCATTCCTTTACATGTAAAGATCACAATAGACCTTCAGTACAAGACTACTATCTGAAAATGTGTATGTAAACTACTTCAACATTACCCACTCTAAATAATGAGTAATGTCTGGACAGTGGCCTGGGTCTGGTCACTGCTGTCTACAACTGTTTGTGTTAAATAGCTAGCTTTTCTTAAGCCTAGGATCTGGCTATAAATAGTTTGTAGTGATTGATTATACTAGTCACATACTGAAGATGAATAAAGAATAAGAGAAAGGAGACCATGTGATGCAATGTTCTTGAAAAGTAATCAAGTTCCACTGTTGTAGTAACCACTAGTCAAAGTGATCAATAAACTATTAGAACAAACTCAAGAGTTAAGTATCTTATGAAGATTACAAGAGAACTCAACAAAGAGTTCTCAATGTATTCCTATACTATTTATATGATACATAGTTGGTCCATGTTAGTGATAAATAATTCTGCTCTAAAGTCTACATGTTGTCTATGAGTCTACTATACCATTTCCATAAAATGAATATGTCTTCTAACATTATTTATTCTAGCTCCTTCTATCATGTTCTAGACCTTTATGACATCACATTATGTGATACATCATGTAACCATAGTCATATGTCTCTTTATCATCTAAGAAAATGAAAATGAAAAGAAATATTAAATCAAGAAAAATGTTCAAGTCCAAGTGTACTATAACAATAGTAGAGTTTACTCCTGTCTCAAAACCCCAAATTCCATCAGTGTCTTTTCATAGATCACTTTGATTAAACATCTGCCTATCTTGAAGCTGGATATAGATACTGATCTCACTTAATGTAGAAAACTACTAGATTATGTAGTAATAGTACCACTTTTCTTCTTCTTCTTCAACAATTTATTACATAAGACATAGTGGTAAACTGTGGTAATTACAATATAACTACTTAAATAAGAAGAAAAAAATAAATAAATAAATCAAAAGCAAAAGAAATAAAAGAAGAAAACAAAGGAAACTAATATTAAAAAAAAAATATCTCTTTTAAATAATGCCTTCCTGAAAACAAAATACTTCAGGATTAAATTCTAGGAAAGTGAGAATATCTTTAAGTAATTCTCTCTTCAGATTCCAAGATTTCTTGTACCATGGACACTTAGAAAGAATGTGCCTTCTTGTCTCAATAGGATAATTACTGTATGAACATACAATATACAGGGTTGATTTTAAGATGTTTTGACTCTTTGTTGACTGGAAAGTGTAGAGACCACTTGACACTTTCCAGGCAATCCTAAAAGTCAATAAAGTTATTAGGACTCTTATTAAAAAATTTCTTAGGGTCTTTTAATATGGTGATAGAGTGTAACTGATATGAATAAACCATTGTATTGAAGATCCATTTGGCAACTAGAATAGTGTCTATTATAACAATAATATAATTAACATCTTGTAAATATATAGCATAACTGATTCCACATCTGATAGCAAAGAGTTTAGCTTCAGTGGAGTTGATGTTGGTAACATAATAAACAGTTTTGGTAATAATTTCTTGATTTCTATAAATATGAGAGATTAAAGTGATAATGTTATTCTTAATATTCATATCTGTTATGATGAGTATAGTATCTTGCTTTACAAGTGATTCTTTTTATATATTGTCTAGTTTGTCTTGATGAGTATTTAGTAATTCAGAGTTTTTATGATTGACAGAAAGAAAAGAAAAATGATTAGAGAAAGTATCCACTAAATGAAAATCTAGAGAAAGTTTCTTGTTTAAGCTATCAAAAGAAGGGAAATTTTCATTCAGATGATTATTAGAGTCTACAATAGAGCTCTTGATTTTTGTATATTGCTTGGCTATAAGCTGAAATATGGCTATGTGATGAGAACTGTTATTCTTAGAATGCTATTCATTTAAGAAAGAAGTAATAATATGTTGTTTGGGGAGCAATGATATTTTAAGATGATGCCAACTGCCAATTTTGTCAAGATAGAAATGAATAGGAATAAGGCTAGTGATAGTCTCAACTTCTCATAACAGAGAAGTACAAAAAGCTCCCATAATTTAAAGGGCTGCTCTTCTTTGCATTTTCTTCAGCTCTTTGAGAGGATGATATAATGATACTTCTTTGAAATACCAGAACTGGAAACCATATGATGTGATATAATAGTTATTTGTATACTAGTGAAAGACCTCTTGTTGAATTTCCCAACATCTTTATACTCTTGATAGTTCATAACACTTTGTTGGTATAATGATGGATATAATATTGAAATAAGAGTTTTCTGTCAAAGAAGAATCCTAAATATCACCAAGTATCTTTTAGTCTTAGAACCAAACCTTCTAAAGGTTTCAGATCTAGAAGGGAAGGAATCAAGTTCTTTGTTGCTCTGGAGAAATGAAAAACTTCAGACTTATCATACTCAATGATGAGACTAAATTGTTTAAAAAGAGAAGAAATAATACTATAATTACAAAAAAGATTTGTGTTTAATTTTTCGAAATTTTTTCCTGAGAAATAATAAGACCATTGTTAACAAATGATAAAAAGGAAATAAGAATGAAAATGGAAAGATTTTTGCTCTTTTTTCCAATATATGAAAGATAGAAGTAATATAAAGAGCAGAGCAGATTTCTGACCAACACCAATATTAGCTCTGAAGAAAGGAGAAGTGAAGCTATTCCAAGTGTATTGAGTCTGTCTGTTAATTAAATAATTAGAGAAAAATTGGAATATTCTAGAATCAAAGCCTGTCTCATTTAAAATCATAGAAAGTAGCTGATAATCCAAGGAGGGAAAAAATTGTGCTGTGTCAAATATAAGAGTGCTAGTTAGTATGAAGTCCTTTCATTCATCCTACATGAACAAGATAAGTTAAGAAAATGCTAGTATCAATTGTTAAACATTGCTTTATGCCTCCCAATTGGGTTGAATGGATGAAGTTTGATGCAATAGAGTGTACTTGAAGTCTACTGCTTATTGCTTTCTCAATTAATTTTCCTAGTGTATTGAGAAGTATAATAGGGTGAAAGACTTTTGGAATGTCATACAAAGGTTTATTTGGTTTAGAAATGATGATAAACAATCATTTCCTGAAGTGAGTTGGCTAGTAGCTTAGATTAATACATCCATTTGCTATGTTTACAATGTTAGAACAGCATTTGGCATTATATAATACCTCTTTGAGATAATTCTACAAGATATGGTCTAGGCCTGGACTAGACAAATTACTACACTTGTTAATAGGATCTTTGAGCTCTGCACTGGAGAATGGAAATCACTCCACTTGTTGGCATAAAGGAATTTCATTGAGAAGTTGTAAGTCAATAAGTCTATCTTGAGCTGAGTTGTACAATTGATATAGAGCTTGCCACAGGTAATTTAATTCATTGTATGGAAGACTGTTGAATTTGATGGCTTTTATGGCTAATAACTTATATTTCTTGATTCAGTTTATAAGGTTCCATGGTCTCTTGTTGGACATTATTATTTCTTGAATTCTGCTGTCAAAGAAACTGTTTTTTTGTACTTATTCCAATTGGTTAAGCTTTTGGAATCTTGGTATGTAGCTAAGTCTATATTGTATTCTTTATTCTATTATGCTTTAGATCTTTTAGTGATATTGATGAATTTTGAAAATTTGTTCTAAAAATCTTCAGCAATATAAGTGAATTATTGAGCTATGTATTTGAGTATTTCACATCTAGTGATGTTAGAAGTCACTATAGAACTTATCCTACATCTGAACTTATTGACAGATTCTTTTTCTTCATCACTATTTCTAACAATAGATCATTTCTTCTCTTGAATAAATTCTTTCTCCACAATAATGAATACTGATAAGGAAGTGTGATCCAATGGACATCTAATATTTGGTGATATAGTGTGATTGTTGAATTTTTCTGACTCTGTTCTAAGAAACATTAGATTTAGTACTGAGTTTGAATCTTGAGAGTTATCTGAAATATCACATAGATACTGGAGTAATAGGTGTTGATAGTTTCAAACCAAAGTTATCTGCTATTTCTTGAAGTGTATTAGTATATGAAAAATGGTAGAGATACAACAGGTCCTAGTTATTATCTTTACTGTTAAAGTTTTCTGTCATAATCAGGACATTATTTAAGTTTATTTTAACATCCTTCAGATACTTTAAGATATTCTGTTAGTTATCTGAATAGACATTTAGGATAAAACATATGATATTCTGATTAAAAAAAGAAACAAGATTGATATCACAATGATTAAAAATATCTTTCCTTCACAAAAATCTCAAGCTAATGAACTTGATGTTGATATACATAATGACTCTTATTATCTTCTTCTTTAGTTATAGAGCTCAGAATTTGGTGAATAATTGATCAGGAAGGTTCTGGAATAAATAAAAGGTTGAATTTGTTGTAGTTTTCTAGAATGGTATCAGTAAGAAGTTTACTCTTTCTGAAATTTTGTGAAAAAAATATTAAAGGTTTTTAAAATCATAGTTTACCTCTACTTATAGCTGAATGAATCAAATTAGCTCTGATTTCTCAGAGCTTCTTTGCCTTTTTACTATGCTAATCTCTATTAAACTTGTATTTCCAAAAAAATACCTAAGATTAGAAAGACTTTGTTAGAGAAATCAAGAAAGAAGACAAAGTGTGATATGGTTACAGAAGTCACATGCTCATGTGATGCAGAGAAAGGCATAGAAGGTTCTGGAATAAGATTAAGTTATACAACATGGCAAAGACATGTTGGCCTTATAGATGAAGTATAGTCTTTAGAATAGGTTAGAATTAACTTAGCACAGACTATTGCCAAAAGATATATAAGGTAGACTAGATTGTAGTAGGAACTCTATTGAGTTCTCTTGTGTTACTCAATACAAGAGTATGTCTTTTACTCAACACAGAGTCTAAGTTATAACAGCAAAGAAATGCTAGAAACTAAAGAAAGAACAAAACATGAGGAAATATTACAAATGTAACAAAGTGAGATATGTTGCAAAAGATTACAGGTTGGAGTAGAAAATGAAGAACCAAAGTGTTCAGAAAGAAGCAGATGATGAGAAGGATGATAATCAGAAGAATTTTGTTAAAGGTTCAGAGTGAGTATAATATGACAGATCTCTATATATACAAATTCTCAGGATTAATATGTTACTTTAAATCAAAAAAACAACAAGGAGAGAGAACTAAATATGCAAACAAACATCAAAACATCAAATAAAAAGAAATTACAGCTATAAGCTCTAGTAGATTCAAAATATACCTATACAAAAATCAACAAGCAACTAGTAAAAGAGAAAAAAATTAAGACAGAACTAATAGATAGATCATTTGAGATTTTCAATATAAATAAAACCAAGAATAGAAAAGTCATGAGATTTACACTATTGAAAGTTGAGATTAATGGATACAAGAAACAGATTGATATAGCAGTAATAGATTTAAATGATACAGACATGTTTCTAAAATACAACTGGTTAGTTAAACACAGTCCAGAAGTAAATTGGAAGATAGAAACTATATGGTTTACAAGATGCCCAAGAAACTGCAGAACACAATATCAGGATATATCATTTAAAAACTAAAGAATATAGCTAATAGATAACTAGAATAAATGATAATAGGAAATAAGAAAGAAACTGGATCTAACAAATCTAGAGGATTTCCCAGAGTATATTTGACTATTCACTTACCTGTATAACAAAAAGAAATTTGAAAAACTACTGGAAAAACAAGAATAGGACCATGAAATCAACCTAATAGAAGATACACCTAAGGAGTTAAATGCCAAGACTTATGCAATAACAATAAAGAAAGATGAGACTTTAAACCAATAACTGGATAAACAACTCAAAGCAGGATTGATAGTAGAATTGAGTTCAAGATATATAATACTATATTTCTATATTCCAAAGAAGGACAGATTACTACAACTAGTACAAAATTACAGGAAACTGAACCAACATACAATAAAGAACAAAATATCACTACTTTTAATTGGGAAAGTAATTAACAAGCTCAAGGAGACAAAGTATTTCAATAAGTTGAATTTAATCTGGGATTATAACAATATACAACTTAAGGGAGAAGATGAATGGAAGGCTACTTTTCTAACAAACAAAAGACTCTTCAAACCAAAAGTTATGTACTTTAGATTATGTAACTCACCAGAGATATTTTAGAAAATGATAAACAGTATTTTTAGAGAATTATTGTATAAAGAAGTATCAGCAAATTATATAGACAATTTTGTTATACTGAACAAGACTAGAAAGGAACTTAAAGAAAGAACAGTTCAATTTTTGAAGATAGTAGAGAAACACAATCTCTGTTTTAAACAGTCAAAATATAATTTCAATGTAAAGGAGATACTTATTTTGGGAGTGGTAGTTGGAAAAGGAGAAGTTCAGATAGAAAACAACAAGATTAAAGTAGTTAAGTAATAGAAAATCCTACCAAAATAAAAGAAGTGGAAAGCTTCTTAGGATTTGCAAACTTTTACCAATGATTCATTAAGAATTTTAGTCATATAGTGAAACCTCTCAATAAACTCAAAGAAATGAATGAATGAAAATGGGAAGAACACCAAAGAGCATTTGAAGAATTAAAAGGCAAGATCATAAGTAAACTAGTACTTGCTCTTCTAAAGAGAGATGAAAAATTCAAGGTGGAAACAGATACTTCAGAATATGTGATCAGAGGAGTCTTATCCCAAGAACAAGAAAGAAAATAGAAACTTATTGCTTTCTTATTAAGAACAATACAACTAGCTGAAATGAATTACAAGATATATGACAAGGAATTACTTGCTATAGTAAAAGCTTTGACAAAATGGAAACAATACCTATTAGACACTACAGAGAAATTCAAAGTTTGGACAGACCATAAAAATCTCAAATATTTTTGAAAACTATACAAACTCAATGGTTGACAAGCAAGATGATATCTGAAGTTACAAGATTATGACTTTATATTACAACATATTCCAGGAAATATAAACATAAAAGCAGATGATTTATCTAGAAAGAACCAAGTGAATACAATGGATAACAATAAAGATGTCAAGTTACTTAAGAATGAACTATAGACAAGACAAGACAATATGGAAGCAGAAATGATAATAATCAGAGGAAA
>Ga0157364_1002043_pt1 | contig 18212 bp, 11 predicted proteins | sample AttsexASBM2_FD_111476 | JGI IMG/M metagenome (GOLD analysis project Ga0157364, IMG submission 111476) | Fungus gardens microbial communities from leaf cutter ant in Ribeirão Preto, State of São Paulo, Brazil - Atta sexdens ASBM2 | ecosystem: Host-associated > Fungi > Mycelium > Unclassified ...
CGATAAATTTTCTAATTTGCAATGTTTCATAATTTTTGTAAATTTTATAAGGATTGTCGGTTGTATTTAAGAATTGTCGTGTCTGAATGAACTTTTTCTGCATTTAAATAGTAAAATGAACTTGAAATATTCTATATGTGGTATGTTTCTTTGTCGGTTCTTGATAATATAGTAGAAAACGCGATCGACCGCCTTTGTTTGCGGATTTTTTCTCTCATAAGGACTTCGTTCAATTAAAGAGAGAGTTCTATCTCTTGATATCGAAGTATGCTCGTTTGCTGAAACACAAGGGCGTCTGTGTCTTTGGCGATTGATTGAGAGAACAACCAATTTCTCGAAATCGCACGGAAAAAAAAATGTTTCTGATTACGGCCAATTCTGATTAGCTGAAATTGCATTAACTATGAAATTTGCTAATACATACAAAGAATTTGCTGCTGCAGCTAATATAAGGACGAGATAGCAAAATATGCATGTCTGTTACAGTCAATTTATTTAGCAATATAAAGTTATTAAATTATAGTTGACATAGCTATCGGATATGTCTGCGTAAAAAAGAAAATTATCTCTACCACAGCTAAATATGGTTTGCTAAAACTGTACTTGCAATTTGCTACACAGAAAACGTTTACTGCAATCATCAATACATCAATATGATAGCAAAATGCTTGCCTGTTATAACGATAATATTTAAATCAAATAACAAAAAGGATTTTTAATTTATCAAAAAACAATAAAAAGATATGAAGGGCACATAAGAATCAGCAAATCACTTGAAAGTGTATAAAAAATCTACATATATTATGAATATAAAAAATCTACATATATTAATTATATAAAATAAGAATTCTAAAAATTGCGCATTACATTACATTACATGTTTCGATTTCTTCATTGAGCTATCTTCAAGCGCTTAATATGCAGTCAACATATTATTTAAAATTAGATTTAACCTGATGATACGATCATTGATATTTTAACATTATCGGCAACGAACGGATGAACATTCCACAAAGAAAAGAGAAGATTGCATATGGTCGAATGTTCGAATTTTCTCGATGTTTTAGAGAAGAAAATGATGTTAAAAATAATAATTAAAGCAAGCAATTTCGTTCAAGAGAAACACTCGCCCGCCGATCGACAACTTTATATCGCATATTACAATAACTTCGTCAGAAAATTAAAGCATCGATGATGATATGAGATAATGAATTCCAGTCAGAAAGTCAAGAAAATATAGTACAAATTCACAAGAATAAAATTAGATATGTGTGTCAAAAAATAAAATTGGTGTAGTCTGTATGGCAGTCAGATACTTTCTGAGAGGAAATCAGACAAATTGATTAAGGCAATGTTAATATCAAATTTTGTTTATGATAGATAGTATAAATTTTGTTTAGTCCCTCTGTGTCGATTTGTAAATTAATACTGTTATTTTGTTTTTTATCTTTCATCTCAGATATTAGACGCTTATAATAGCACGGTTCTTCATCCAAAATTTGAATGTTGTTCCAATCAAAATCGTGGTTCATTTGCAATCTATGTTTGGTAATTACATAACGAACACGTGTAAACACGTCTGCTCGTTCTGTAATTATCGAACATAGATTGCAAATGAATCATGATTTTGATTGGAACAACATTCAAATTTTGGATGAAGAACCGTACTAATAAGCGTCTAATATCTGAGATGAAAGATATTAAAAAACAAAGTTAATAATATTAACTTACAAATCGACACAGAGGGACTAAACAAAATCTATACATCTATCATCAATAAAATTTGACATTAACTAATGTCGTGTCTACAAAGTCTAATTTCCATTAGCTGTGAAGCCTAAATATTATCAAAAAGTAAGAAGATAAGAGTTAATAAATCTGTATAAACTGTATAAAAAAATCATATATTATGATATTAAGATCGTATATTATAATATATTATGATATATTAATTGTATAAAATAAGAATTCTAAAAATAAGTATCTATATAAGACATTAGGTGTCTATATAATATTATATTACTGAATTCAGCTGTCGTACCTAATTTTTAACTGTGTAACAGCTAATCTTTCTTTCCATTCACTCTTAGCTTGTGATTGTTAAAATAAATTCTTATTTAGATGTCGCGCATGCTGCTGTATCCGTATGTAAAAAATATAACATGTTAGAATTATTAATTAATTTTTTTCCAATAAAAACAGTAAAGAATATCTTTCTGTGAGATATAGTTTCTTTAAATAAAAAAATATATTCAGAAATTACTGAAGTAAAATTAATGAATTAGGAGAGATCAGTATATAATAGTAGTAAGTAGAATAATCGAGATCTACATTAAAAATAAAAAATCCGAAATACCCGTAAAATCTGAGCATGCAGCAGTGACTAGTGACTTGTAACATCTCATTGTGAACTCATCTATGATAAAAGTTCCGTTACAATTAAAAAAAAATCGTACAAGTAAATATTTTTATTCTTAAAGTTTTTGTTTTACTCGTATATGATCGTACTCCTATATGATTGTCTGAGAGATTTGATTTCTAGGCTACTTTTTATTTAACGCTCGTGGAATCATTTTCCACATTTGTCGTTTATTAAATATTAAATAAGGACAAAACGATGCTTGCGAACATTGCGAGCGTTAAGTGGAACGCAGCCATCGATAATAAGTAGTTCTTACTTAATAAAGTCCAACAGATTTTTTTGTTTATATGTCTTTGTTATCGTATATTGTTAATATTTTTAAAAAAATGAAGAGATGGGAATAGTGGGCTTAACAACAGCATGAGACTATATGACTCATTTAGTGATGACTCTTATAGTACTTACTCAATATTTGATTCCTTTAAAGAGATTTATCTCAGTGATAAATGTTATATAAGGTTAGTTCTCTCACGTCTAATCTCGATAAAACTAGGCGCATTCGACCTGTTTTTGCACGAACGAATTTTAAAAAAAGACATTGTTCTGTCCTGCGAAGCGAATATTTATATTTAAAATATATTTTTATAAAAGTTTTATTAATATATAGCCAAAGATGTAGCTTAAAAATGATTAATCTTCATTTTAATAATCTTATAGTCAAACTATCCGATACCATGAATTATCCTACTCCGGTCCAGGGATTATAGTTGATTCAATTAGATGGAATGCAGATTTAGAAAAATTTCTTTTCTAAATTTCTTTTCTCGTATTAGTTATCACCTTATTATTAAAATATTATTAGATAGTCATATGTATGTAATAACTGGTGTAGAATTCATTTTTTTGATAAGTCTCTTAATTGATCTATAAAAATTCAAAACTGAAAATGAGTTTACTAGCTTCGGTCTCCCCTAAATTTTATTTTCAGTCAATCGAACACATGATGTGCATCGATATCACTCATGTCATATATCAAAAGTAATCAAAAGTAAGTTATATCAAAATCAAATGGATGAAGCCAAGCTAGATTTGTGCTCCTATAAATTTCCATCGAACAATTGACGTGGAATTGTTATCGTGAGAAAAATATTTTGATGATCCAAAAGTTTTCTTCTCAATAAAATTGACTAGTGTTTTATCAATTGGATATGTGCTCCATGAGTGCGTTCATATTCAAATAAGGCAGTGCAAAATAATTCGAACAGATTTATCAGATTATGCTGGATAAACTGAATTGTTATTCAAAAAGTATTTAAAAAAACTTTCTTTAAATATTAACATTTTTTTTTAATATTAATATTTTCATTTGTTCACTTATACGAATTTTACAAATATGTGGACGTTTCATTATGAATTAAAAGATTAAAAGTGTAAACGACCGGCTTGGCCAGTTAATACACTTGCCAGTTAATACTATAAGCTTCGTATTTCTTCGGCAAGCATTCCAATAAAACACATAGGGATGACGCGAAAGCGTGACTCGCGGGCGTAATGTGAATCGATAGAGAGAATAGATAAGTTTCCGATGATCGGGCCTTGGTTCATCATTTTCTTATTCGGAAAGAGTCATCCCTGCGGCAGCTCTCTATTGCTCTCTATCGCGTCATATCGATGGCAAACGAAAACATGCGGCACTCGTTCGTTCAACTCGCATTTCGCGCGACGTGCGAACCCGAGACATGCAGCGAATGTTTACGGCAGAAATAAAGCCAACGACGTATATACGTAATTTGAGTCCGTTATACTGCTTTAGAGAGGGATGATGCGAAAGGGTTGCGACGCGACGCGGTTTGGTGATACCGGATCACGACGCTCTCGTTTTTCAAAACCGAGTTTCGTCCGTTCGCTGTTGGCGCGAGAGATCATCACCACAAAATGGTCGATGAATCCATTGCGAGAATGTGAATGGTCAGTTATACGACCGCTACGGACTCATATCTCGTTCATATTAGATACGTACTACAGTTTTTTGGACACTGTCAATATGAAATAAATAGTGCAATGGACAAGACACAAATGACGAATAAGAAAAAAGTAAATGATTATCTTTAGAGTAGGTTTGGTATGTTATTTAAATGCAATTTTATATATTTATTATATTTTTTACGAAAAGTGACGTATATATCAAACGTATATATTTTTAAACTGTTAAATAAAAAATATGGAACTTTCTAGCTTCCACTGACAAAATGGATGAAGTGATTGAACGTGGAAAAAATTAGAGAATTATTATTAAAAATAGTTATTGAATACATCTATTTCAATTTATTTTACAAGCTATCAAAAGCTTTTGTGATTGACACTAGTCACAAAAAAATGTATGTTTTTGTTCAATTTGACACATTTTCTAGCGATTTAAATATGATTCGTTAATTCGTCGCGCTTAATGCTATACCATAACAATTTCATAATGCACCACTACATCAATCTGTTATTCGTGAACCGTAGTTGAAATACTCCACACGCCATTCATTATCCAAAATCCTACGCGACTAACGTGACAGGATTCATCATAGTATTCAGTAAGACGTAGTCGCGTGGAAAGCAGAAGCGCTTTCCTCCCACACGCTCTTTGTCCCGCTTTCTCTTTGCCTCGGAATCAAGCTAGTCGGCCAGCGCTAATGAACGTTAACCATGAATAATTAGATACGACCGCGCTAATTGCCCATTATTAATCATCGCCGCGCAATCGCCGGGATCAAACATTGATCGCGACGATTGCGCTTCCGCCCACTGCGCGGGATTCAGATTTAGTTCAATTATAACGAAGGCCATCCAGCGCGGCTTCCGGGCCCGCGCAAAGACGAGCTTAACCGCATTTCGACCGGAAGGCTGCTGCCGTGCGCGTGAGTAGCGACCGTACGTATCATGTGAGTCTGGGGGCGGAAAACGTGAATAATTTATTTGCAAGGAATCGGAACAGCTGCGGTTACACCGACGACGGCAACGACGGCAACGATGGCAACGATGACAACGACGACGGTGATGGCAGCAGCGGTAGATTGTCCGGGTGCATCGTCCTTGCTCGTAGTAGTCACGCCAATGGTTCAGATGGTTCCTCCATTCGTCGGGCAATGTACCATTGATTTCGGCTATTTATGCCAGGATGTAACAGTTCGGCTAATATTGCGCGGTCTGTTGTTGCAATGGAAAAAGAGCAATCAACCGAGCGAATGTGAACCGGCATCCTATTCATGAAACTTTAATGCCAGATTTTCTCGCGCGCATGCTGGATCGATTCATTCCGTCTTCCAACTCCGATATTCTCATCGCAATATCAGTACATGGCTATACACAACTGACGTGCTTACGACATATTCCGCTTCTGACAACGATTAATTATTGTATCCCTACGAAGCAATTTAGTTATTGAGTGTTGTACCTCATTCAAAAAGTGATTGGAGAAATAAATTAACTTGTATGAATCATTCTGCCACACGAAGCGTTTTGACAGTAGCAAGATAGATAACGTATTTCTATTAATTCTTTAATAGAACTAAAAGAAGCTGTACATTAAATACAATAAATGTTATATATATATATATATATATATAACACAACGTATTTTGGAAAAAAATATAACTACTCGATGAGACAAATAAAATAATCCTTTTTAGATTTGAACAAAACTGGATGTACATTATACAAATTAAATAAAGAATGCAAATATAAATAAATGAACTTTCTATAAATTACGAATACGAAGGAAGCCAAATTGATATCGACATGATATATATATATATATTTTTCCAGAGAATGGAAAGTTATTTTTTAAAAGTAACAAGTTACCGATTTTTAAAAATAACTCGTTACAAATACTGTTACTTGAGATAGTAATTTTTCGTTATTTTTCCGTTACATTTTTAAAATCGATGACCACCAATTATAGCGGACGGATGCCTAGGGGCTTTCTAAACTCAAGCGCTGTGAGTAGCTTGTGTTCAATCGAACCGTATCCATTCGTGTGCAAAATAATGATAAAAACAACTTTAAAATTCGTTACCGTTTCCAAAAAATGTAACTATGTTACCGTTACAGTTACTAAAAAAAAATATAACGCAATTACCAGTAAAGTTACCAAAAAAGTAACTTGTAACTGTAACTTCGTTAGTAACGAGTTACTTCTATTCTTTGATTCGATTTCTCGGTATATCAAAGGAAAATATATTGTTACGTTTAGTCATATTTGTCGTAAGTATTTGTTCGTGATTTATTCTTGCTATTCTTTAAATTTCTTCATTCATTCTAAAATTCATTCCAAAAGAGTTAAAAATATTGCCACTATTGAAAAAGAGGGAAAAATTCGTACTTTGGAATAAGAATAACAAATTTCTTTTTTGGGATGAAATTTCATACTTTTGGAGGGAATCTTACTCCAAAAGAAAAAAAGAGAAGATCTGCTACTTTTATTCAGAGTACGCTGTTAAAAAAAAAAGAAATTTGCTTCCGTTACATATAATGGAAGTAAATTTCAAGTAGGTACATTAAAAATATATTAATGAAAATGAAGTAACTTAAATTTAACGTTTATTTATATTAAATTTCATGTAAATCTAAAATTTAATAAAAAATGTAACTAAACTTTGTAAAATTTTATGGAAAGTACACTAAATTTCATGTACATGTACACAAATATACTTTTCAGTTGCAAATACATTAAATATAATTTAATGTCATAGAATTGAATTTAATTTATGTAACTTAAAAGTACATTATAAATTTCATGACATTTTTAACAGTATACAAATTTTTCACTATTTCAATAGTTTCAGTATTTTAACTTTCCTCCAAGAAATTTAGAGAGTATCTTTATATTCAATTTAAGGATGTATCTTTATTTATTTGCTGCACCTAAATTCTCCGCATCTAAATTCTCTTTGCATATTTAATTAACTTACAATGCGGACTACTTTTATTCTTTAGAAAACTCCAAAAGTTTCCCTCAGGATCGGTTCGATGAACTCATGAAACAAGACTCTCTCCTCGCGTGCAAGTCAGTACGCTTTTGCCTTCCGTATGTTGAAGGAGTTTCTGTTCCACAATACTATATTCACCGCTATTACCTTGCATGCGACCGATATTAGGCCACGCCGAGTTTTCTCTCGGTTTTCAATATGCACGAGAATGCATTAAGTGCCAATGAATGTAAGGCACTTTGCCGGAGCTATCAAATTTTCTAGAGTTAAAACATTTCGGAGGAACAAAGAAGATGGCAACACAGAAATAATTCCGGTAAAGCACTCTATATTTATCATCCAAGATATAGCATGAGATAATATCTAAGATTGCTATCAGTATGGAAAATCAGGAAACTATGATAAAAATCTCTGGAACTTCATACTATAGTGAACTAAAATGATGCAAGGAATTTCTAAAGTAATATTTGGTTATATAGTAATTTCATATATATATATATATATATATATATATATATATAATTATTAGACATTATGTTAAAAAAATGAAAAAATTATTCTCTTCTCATTCTAATTAAGAATTTTTTTATTTTATATGTTTCTCAATAATAAGAGAAAAAAGCTAAGAGAAGAATTATTATAATATACGAAGAATGATAATATACATACGTATATATATATATATATATATATATATATATAAATATATATTTAGCAATAAAATATTTATATACATCATCGTTGGCCTTTTGCGTTTACAAGAATGATTGTTTCCGAAAGTGATTGACGCTGTTGCTTCGTAGAGGATGCAAACTGCCTCAAGCGTCGAATACTTTTGACACCCTACACAATAAGCGGATGCACAAGCACAGCGTTGCACCACCAAGCGAAGCGATCGGAATGTAATTCAGCGCGAGAGCGAAAGCGTAAGCTTCGTCTGGTATGGTATTCGCGATACTTTGACCTGGGCGCTTTTCGTGTCGAAAATATCCGACGTATTTTGTCGCTGGTACATCGCAGAGATCTGGATTGGCTCTAATGCCTCTGTAATACTGGCCATCGCTTTTTACGCGTCGCTCCGGCTACACGAGTCCCCTGTATTTTATTTTGTCGAGATTTTTATCGAGCCCGGAGGGAAGCTGACATTAAACCTTTCTGACCAAAAAAGACTCAAAATCTCATTTTTGAGAAATCGTTTATGAGCTCTTTTTCTTTTCTTTTTTAATCTAAATTGTTATACTTGTTAATAGTACACTTTATGGCATATTCTTTAATCCGTATATAAAATAAACCCTCGAATAACTACAAATATAAATTTCTTGTGTGCGTATTTTTTGTCTATACTTACATTAACCTGCACAAATAATTATTCCACAATCATATAAAGTATTGAATATTTAATAATAATTGATAAATTATTAAAAGCAATAATTATTAAATTATTATTAGTTATTGGACAATTCTATTTATCATAGTTTTGATGATTAATTTATTTGATTTTAATTATTTCATGAATGATAGTGTTAGAAAAAATGACTTATCGATTTATTACATATCTCACTAGAGGGACAAATGTAATATAACTTTGAACTGTTTTTTCTTGCTTGAGCAGAAAACAGTTATAAGAAAAAAGATATTACCGTTTATTATGTCTGCAATCTCTTGAAGGACGAACAAAGGATTTATCATTAGAGAATGAACGTAAGAGAATAGCGTGCCCTCAACTCATTCTTAACCGCTCCTATTTCCGCATTTTAACAAAAAAAGCGCCCTGCGGTCATCAATTCGTATTTGTTAAAAATAAAAATCACTTACAAACAATAATAAATAAAAGGATCCTCCTCAAATTTCAAACAAAAATGTGAAAAAAGAGCTGTGAGAGTCAGCGCAAAATCATTTTGATATGAACCGATGCTCAGAAATATGATGATGTGACGCTTTTTTAAGAAAAGACGTTACACGATTTAAAGATGGTGTTTCTGATTACTCATAGATACTCTCATACATCAGTTGAATAAATTGATTGAGAGATTTGATTTTAACAAAAGTCAAGACATTATATTATGTAAAAAGTAATAAAGTCTAATAGAAATTTAATAGTTCTTCTACAATTAATTATTTATAGTTGAGCTACCGATTATCATAAAAATTTAATTCCTTTTCGATTTTCAATACAATTAATTTTAATACTATTTAAAATTAATACTATTTAAATTTAATACTATTTAAATTAATACTATTTAAAATTAAATGTTATAAAAGTTAGAGCTGTGAAAGAATTAGAAAGAGGAGATCAAATGAAATTTTCGTTAAGGAGAAAGTGGGGGTCAAATGAAATTTTCGTTAAGAAGAACTAGATTTTAAATTGTTCAAAGAATCCGTAAATGAAGGAAAGTGCAAAGACTTTGTAGCTCTCGTATGTCTGCTTTGTTGGTTGCAATGCGAGAAAATCCTCAATAGTCTTTTCATTGAAAAGAGAGACCGCAGTTCATTTTCGATGTTTCATATCTCTTAGCGGGCGCGAGTAAAACGAAGAAACAGTGGGCGAACCCGATGTGAGTCGATCCTATCAAAAAATTGCTTCACTACTGGCGCCTGAATGTCTCGAGCATTCCTCGTATCCTTTGCTGATGGTTACTAGCGCGCTCCAATATCCTCTGTGTATACTGTTCCCTGACGATCAATGGTTTTTCTTCGTTCCTCTTTTTTCTGTCTTCTTCAGGTCTTGAGAATAGTTTTCGCTAATTAGTTTTCACTCGACAATTATATCTGTTAATTCTATATATTCCGATAAAACTCAAGTGCGTAATCTCTTTCGCTTTCCAATAAATAATTATTTGTAGATAAATCAGTCTTATTGGAAAAATAAATTGTAACTAGTGCGTCACACTCGTAAAGCTTTGGCAAACGAATGAGTTTCTTTCAAAATTTACAATTTTTATTAATAAATAATTATAGGAAAAGATACATATTAAGAATACTAATTAACACAATAAAATAAATTTATTTTTTTTTAAATGTTGATTTGTTGTATTACCACGTCCATTTTCCAGATTACTGACATTTTTGAACTTATTACTAAAAAATTACATCCGAGCAGGCTATGAAGGTAGGTTCTACGAAGCTAAGTCCTGGCATGTCTCTTTTGTTACGACCGCTTTGCTGAACGTGCAACGCTGCCAAGATTTTTCATCGTGCAGGTGGAAGTCGCAAGCTCGTCGCCGGTGTAAGCCGCATAACGACAAGTCACTCTGTCGGGCAGACAATTCAATCTTCGCGAATTGGCGGCACAAGGAGGTGCAGCTACCCACGAAGAGAGCATTATTCTTCGTCCTCCACCTGTTCCTTCTCCCTGGGCTGAAATTCGTTTGGGAACGCCAGAGATAGTAATAAACCGCCTCTCCGCGTTGACGTCCACTGCGGAAAAAAAACTGCCATAACTTGCCGTGGAACTTCCGGGCATCTTAGACATTTTCACTTGTTCCTCCACCAAGCTGAAAACTTCTGTCACCAGAAACGTTATTCCACTCGCGCTTTTCGAACCGACAAAATTTCATTTCGTCCTTGTCGAGAATAACGCCTCGCACAAACGCGAAAAACGCTTCTGTAAAAAGTGTCATCTTCAAAGTACGAATCCGCTTGCGAATATCTTGCGACACATCCTGATTATCCCGTGCACTGGATTTAATATTTTTATCTCTTTTTTTTTTTCAGTTGAAGAACTTTATTCCGAGATAAAAAATCCGCAATGAAAAATATCTTCTTCATTCGTTCTCTCTCTCTCTCTCTCTCTCTCTCTCTCTCGCACACTTGTTAAGAAAAATCAAGTTGTTAGATGAACGTAGAAGAGCTCGACTGGTCCCAGTAAATTATAAGATCTTTTCAAAGTGATATTATCTTATAGTGATATTACTTTACTTAATTCAAACTAGAACGATTTAATCTCAGAGACGTGTAAGCGTGTAATAAATCCATCTCAGACGTTTGAATGTTTTCGAAGACGTTTTTATTCGCGAATGTCTCTCATTAGAGTAAATTCGTCTCTGCACATACATGGATTTTTTCGCGATCGGATTCATTTTCATTCGTGCTCCGTGCGCGCTCGACGGAGGACATTCTTATCTCGGGTACAAGAGATATCGACACGGCGTGTCTCTGTCCGCGACATCGTTCGCCTCTCGTAATTCTTCCAAAAGCTTTCCCTTCCATTTCCCTCGGTGGGTAACCTATCTCCCCGATTTGTCAGTAAGAGACGAGAGAGAGATCGCAGTACGCTCAGCGACAGCTTTACAATTCTCTTTTCTTTCTCCCATTCTTACGAATTACTATCTCACAATTGACGCAGTTAAACAAGAAATCATGATCGAGTTAATTTTCTGATTGTAAATAATTTTGATGATTCTTTGAAATAAAAAGTTTTGTGAGTTCTTAATAAGTTCTTAAGAAGTGCTGTTAAATATTAAAGGAGCAATGATAATAAATTTTCGAGTTAAATAATATTATTTTTAACTTTTATGTGTCAAATAGGTATCGATCTATCTCTGAATAATTTCAAGATAAACAACGATCACAATAATGTATATCCTTGTTAAATAATAAACTAAATTTGAGTTAATATATTTTTTTAGTTAAATTGTTAACTCCATTATTTTAATTAAATTAACAACAAGTACCAGTAGCAACTTATAAAAATGGTTCCAAATAATTCAAGTAATAAAAATATGATTACAAATAATTTAAATTATAATTTGGCATTAGGAATTTAAGTACGTATATTGCAACATAAAAATTAGTTAGTATCTATACGTACGAAATCTTATCTTCTTTGATTTACATCTAATTACATTATGTAAATCAGAAATACTTGTTTGTGTCTTCTTAACAATTAATGAAACTAGGTTGGACTTGTATTTAACTAATCAATTGCTATCCCTTATTTCCCGTATAATACAACGCTGGATTTCGTATAACTAACATATTCTGACGTATTAATATTGCAATCACGGAGAAGAACAATAGCCGACTCAACTGTTCGATCCACCAACGGACTTTGTCAACAATTGCGTTTAATAATTAAATTAGATCCAATCGATATGGACAGACCCGCAGTTACAGTTTTATTCGATTGACAGGATAAAGTTCATCGTGTATCGCTTTGTTGCCGTCGCTTTGTCTCACTATCGCCTAAGTAGATTAAACATTAAACAGCCAACTAGATACCAAAGGTCTTTCGGCAACGTGCAGCCCAATATCAAGTGTCACGCGTCTGATTAAAACTTTCATGAGCCTACGTATAGCGCCGACGTATAAGTACTTTCACATATTCATGAAGTTTCAAGTCGAACTAGGTTCTAGGATATTTCCAGCCTCCGCCCATGGTTTGTATGCAAACGCCAACCGCTCGCGGCCGACGAACTTGTTCCCGTAAAAAAATCACCAGGTTTCGCGGACGGATGGCAGAGCGACCTATTTCACGTGCGCATGGTCACTCCGATGCAAATTGCCTTAACCCGCTTAAAAGCACGTTATTGGCACTGGATGTCGTCAGTGTCATGGCCCGCAGGGCAATCGCGTTGTCAAATATATGGATGGGATACAAATACCTGCAAGAGATACAAATATATGAATACAATAACGTATGTCTTGAACGCTAATGAAACTAATTAAATAATTTCAATTTTATTCCTTTATGTCGCAAGAATCGACAATGAAAAATTGTTTTGATTTTACAATAAATGTAAAAGAGAAATATATTTTTTAGGTTATCAAAATCGTTCTTGGTTCGATTCACGGCCATGTCAGCATGTAACTGCTCAATAATATATTAGTGCAATAATCTATTTTGTTATCTTGTCTATCTTCAATATTGTTTTCTACTGAACGTGTTTTTATCTTGAAATATTTCCTTGATTTTAGATATGATATGATAAAGCAAACATGATTTTGAGGAGTAATTATACGATGATAAAGAATATCACGAACTTTGATCATCTAGCTTAACATGATATAAAGATAAAGAATATAACATGGTTAAATATGTTCAAAGGAAATTATGTCTCAAGGCCTATAAAGCCTATATTTACTGAAAAGATAAGGTGATCATTAAACATATCCGTGTATAACTGATAACATATTAAGTCAATAAAATAATTACTGTTGTAATAATGGACAATTATGTTATATACAATATATCATTAATAATTACATTAATTATAGTCATCATATTAGTATGAAAATTATCTTGTGCATATAATTAATTGAGACGTAAAAGTATAGATGTACATTATGTTATAAAGCAGTTATAAATTAAATAATTACAAGAAAATTTTTTTCTGAAAATATTTGAATCAAAATACTTATTTAGGTTATTTTGACGTAATATATACCTACTATTTACTCTCACTCGAGCTTATTATAAGATAATATTAATTTCATTTTTATATAAAACCTTTAAACAAAATCTTAAATAAATGAGTTTGGTATTCTCTCGTTATTATTTGTATTGTAATTAATATTGTTATCAATAATTATAGTATTGCCATGATGAAATATTTCGCTATTTACATGAAGGTTTTATTAACGCTTTAATTATTAGATTCTTTATTATTAGCATCTTTATTAATTATTCGCCACCATTGCTGATTGCACACATAAATATTATTTCAATTATTTATATACATTTCCTTCGCGTGCAACAGAAATGCTAAATTGTTCATTAGTTACGAGCGTAATTACAACAAAAGTCGATTATATACTGCATTAATAATATCATAATTTTTATCACAACGTTTATGCATTTATCACGTGATTAGATAAATTGCATCAATCGACGTATTGGAAAGATTATGTGTTAATGCAGAAGAAACGATTTCCATGAAATGCAATAAATAAATAAAAGCAAACAAAAGCAAACAGTAATTTAAAAGAAGCAATATATCATTAAGATAAACAGAAATGTTAAAGTAGACGTGAGGCTACAAAGAGATATATATATATATATATATATATATATATATATATATATATATATATATATATACGTAAGAATGCATACGACGCAACTTTTCCATGAAAATGCATAAAGTCTGCGTTGAAGAATTATAATCTCCGGAAAGTCTACTGCGGTTCGTCGACTAGAAAATAATTCTGAAAGAGTATAATTACTGTCGGGTCAGTAAAACTTTATCATTTTTCTCTTTGCCATTCTGAGCGCGCGCGGGTGCTCTACGGTGTTTTCTTTCGATAAAGCTCAAGAAAAGACAGAGGAAAGTTGAAGATAAGTACGAAAACACTTGGATCTTAACGAAGCTGCTACTGTCATATGGACTTATCTCTATAATTTTCTAGCCGCAAAAGTATTTGTCATCTTATATTATTATTCAAGATGATTGATAAATAATTTAATTTATATTTAGCAGAAAATATTTATAGCGATCAGTCATTGTCACGTATCATATCAGGGATCGGAATCGCGCAACGTCCGATAATTATCTTTATCAACTTTTTTTCGACTCTCTCGACAATTTCGTGCACGCGATAAGAGTTTTAACGCGCGTGATGCTGCAACTTTGTATCTGTATCGATTGAAACGCGAGCGAAGCTCGTTATGTACCTAACGGCAGCTCATACGCTTTATCTTTTAATTGAATCTTGGCTGTTTACTGCGCCTGATTTATTCGCGTGTATGCGAAAGAATGAAAACCGAGACGAGTCATCGAGTTTCCACCAGCCGTCACCGTGATATTTTGCAGTCATCATCAGTTGTTTATTCGCGTCGACTATAGCATATTTTCCACAAATTATTCCGCGATAGCGGCGCACGCTACATTTATGCCGTGTTCGTCATCGTTGTGTATTCTCAGCGATCACTCTTCTTTAAATACACACGAACGTTGTACTTATTTATCAAATATATCCTTTGATCGAAACGTCGATAGCTGACCGCGAGCGTAATTTTGATGTCGGGACACGGGCCCACAATAATTTTGTCTTTGTCGTTAAATGATGTTCCGTTTGTTGTGCGAGGTTACTTTGTGTACAGCCAGTTTTGTTTAACATGGTTGACGTGGTTAATTTCCACCATTGAGTATTTTGAGCATCAGTACCACAATGTACAACAACGGCACGATTACTCTGTCAAAACTATCAGAGATAACAACCCAATTTTCCCCAATTCATCGGCGTTATAACACACACAATGCGTTTTCCTTCCTTTCATCTGCGAATTAATTAAGTTAAACTTTATTTTCATAAGCGATTTAAAATGTACGAAATTTCGCAAATTAAAGGCTGCTTTAGAACTGCAAATGAAAAGCAAAATATTGCTCTTCAATTAATTTCAAATGAATTTTAACGGAATCTTAATTAAAGCAGATTACAAGTTTTTCTTACGAAAATATTTGAATGTGAACATTGAAAAGCTGTATAAAAAACGACATCCGATCAAATTTTCCCGAGAGAAAATTACCTCACCGAGTTCGTTAGAGAGAATAAAGTTTTACTATTATAAGGACTTTGTGGGACACTACATAATTTCTAGCCAAGACTCAAAGAGCTTAATCGGCGCGCACGTTTCACGAACGACGCGCCCTTTCGCTGTTATCTACCACACCTCCACGATTATTCGTGCATATTCCGCGGCCGTATAACTCGTTTCGACAGGTTGCGCAGCGTTTGTGTACTATTCGACAAAACTCACCCATGAGAAAGTTTTGACAAGCAGGTGGATAGTGCGGCCTAGTTTATTTTCCAGGTATACCACAGGGAATGGACGTTAACTCGCTACATGATTTTCTCTCCGAAACGAACAATACGTCGGCGACCTACCATCGCCTGTTACTATTAACGATGTGTCTCGATTCTTTCGATGGCGTATTATTTCTTGCAGTATCTGCAGAGAGTGCATTTTTAGTATAAACGAAAAAGAATGACAAATCTTTCGTCATGTTCGATTCAAGTGGTCTGGTATCGTCTGTTTCACGATAAAGTGGAAAATCTAGAAAGATATAGAAATGTAGGGTGTTATTATTTATTCACATGATACAGGGTTTCTGCCGAGAAATATTTAAGATCAACCAATTAAAAATCTTTGTTGTTACAGCAAAAATTTTAATAATTACATGCTTTAATTTTCAACAAGTTTCGATAAAAGCAAGAGCATAAATGTCCAATTTATACAATATATACATATGTATTTCAGAAGCTTTTCACCTGCATCAATGTGTCTTTATGGATTGACTAATTACTCACAGGAAAAGATATTGCGCGTGACAATTAAGTAAATTATAGAGCATAGGATTGATTGCTAAAACGCGAATTGACATTGTAAATTGTGATACGTATAAATTTTGTATTGTCACAAAAGCTTTCACAGAGATGTACGTCGTGCAATATCATTGTCGAATTATTATACAAAAATGACGCTGCCATTGTAAATTTGTGCCGCTGTGAATATATTGTCAGTGTGTTCCGGAAGCTTTTGAAAGAGGACGTACTATTTCCGATGTTCTGCGGCATGTCCCAGGGTTATGGAGATTGACGGGTGATATTAATTCGGTCATTTTTAGTCACGATACAACAAGGCACGGCATGGCACGATCTTTAAAAGGACTGAAAGTCGCAATCGATGCTGAAATGTGGCAGAATGCGGAGCGCATCCGGATCGTGATAGAAACTACATAAAGGAGAAACGACGTCAGTGACGAACTTATGGTACAACTTTCAGATATTTATCGGGACGAATGCATCGGCGGGATGCAATCACTTCACTGCAAGAGTTATAGGATCGTATCTTGCCGTCTTATGCAATTTTGAATTATGCCTCTATTTACGTTCGCACATTATACACGCTTTATACAGCGTGCGTTTACGATATCACGCTTACCCGAAGAAAGATTATACTTCGGCTTTACTATGTACCAGATATCGTATGTGTAGTAGTTCAGCCCCGAAGATTATACGCTCTTAAAAGCTCGCGATATTTTTCACATCGTCCATTAATCGCCTCAGCGATTTGCACACGTTATCTAAGCGAAGACTTTTCAAAAGTCTCATGTATGCGGATAAAAATTCTTTTAAAGAATAACAATATAAATGAATAATATTTTAACTATTATAATATTTACCTTTATAATTTATAATATTTACTTTATAATTTATAATATTTACCTTTCTTTAATTTCAGAATATTTTATCTCTATGCGTTTTATCTTCGTAGAAAGTATCTATAGTTTATGTTAATGTGTGTATGAAATATTGAAAAACTACTTTTGTTAAAATTGTGCAGGTAGATATAAATTCATTAAACAATTTGTTTAAAATATTCGTTTAATTGCTGCGAAATATCCTTCTTAGGATAGAAAATATATGAAATTCTGTGAAATAAAAGGTGCTCTTTTCAACGGCCGTTCTCACTATCCGTGTTTGTCGCGGTTTTGCGGTGACAAGAAAAACCGACGAAAAAGCTTACTTACGATGAGAGGGAGAAAGAATGAAAGGACGGAAACTGGGGAGACTGTAATACCTTTTCTCAAAGTGAGAAACGTTGGCATCGTCCGCGCGCATTGTCATTAAACTCGAAGGTAAAAGAAGATTATTCCGGGTACACTTTGTAGGACGTGCGTTTCCCGCGGGTCTGCGACCTAAATTTTTACGTCCACGTGAAATTAGAATGTTCCGATTCAACATCAATCAATACACTCTCGATTTCCGAGAATTCCGCAGTGGGAATTTTCATCCAGAGATCAGAGACGAAAACATTGTGTCATTACATATTTATATATATATATATATATGTGTGTGTGTGTGTGTGTGTGTGTGTGTGTGTGCGTGCGTGCGTGCGTGTGCGTGCATGTGTGTGTGTGCGTGCGTGTGCG
>Ga0157364_1002045_pt1 | contig 18205 bp, 10 predicted proteins | sample AttsexASBM2_FD_111476 | JGI IMG/M metagenome (GOLD analysis project Ga0157364, IMG submission 111476) | Fungus gardens microbial communities from leaf cutter ant in Ribeirão Preto, State of São Paulo, Brazil - Atta sexdens ASBM2 | ecosystem: Host-associated > Fungi > Mycelium > Unclassified ...
GAATTTTTAAATATATAATTCCATAAAAAAAACAAAAAATTTCATAGTAATATTTACTTTAACCTTATAGTAATAATTAATTTATTTTTATTTATCTTTATTTTTTAGAACACTATAATAATCAGCTACTTAACGTTTAATATTTATTTGATTTATATTTTATAATTTTTCAAAAAATTGTGATTGAAATCCATATCCATAATATTCTCAAATACTAATAAATCGGAAAACAATTAATAGTATACATTATGTTGTTAATAATAGTGATTTTAATAGAGTGCAAAAACAAATAATTCTTTCAGATAATTCCTTACGTAAAAAAATCATATGACTATACTTCCATGTTACAGCTAATGCTTTAATCTGAAAACAGTCACTTGATTTTTTCTATATAAACTCTCGCTTGGGATATTTTTACAATTTATATCCGACATAACTAAAGTTTCATTTCACAAAATTATTACTTTAGTAGATGATAATTATAAATTATTGCGTAATTCAAATATAAAATCTTAAAAATATAATTTTTCAGAGTTGAATTATTTTCAGCTTTTCGGTCGTAAAGTTTCCATTTCCAAAAATATATATTGCACATTTTAGATTTGAAAAATTTTATGAACGTTTTTTGTGAATGTTTATTTATAATATCATTCAAGGAAAATACAGAATCTCGATATTTCCGCCGTTGAACAACAGAAAGTCGTTGAGTCGTGGACGTCGCGAGCCGAACGGTGGCGGCAGCGAAGTTGGAAGGGAGGATAATTCGAAAGATTAACGAGCTATTTCCAGGCAAAAACTCGAACGACCATTCGTCAACCATAAATTCCGCATGCCTACAAAAATAAAAATGCGCTTGCCCTCCTCATCCCTCTACGGTGCGCCGGGATTGTGTGCAGCTTATCGGCCGGATATTTATTGTAAAATACCTACGTTTCCCCTTCCTCATCCCCACCGGCCCGATGCTACACGGTCAGGCAAGCGGATTGCGGCCATTTTTCCTGCAAATTAAATAAACGGAGGCCGCCGAAGGGTAACGTCGGCGGTCCGTAGAGCCCGGCAAAAGTCCGTTATTTCCAGAACCGGCGAATTTCTAACCGCGAATTTTTATGCGGCAGCCGCTCACGTTTTCAAGCTAAGCTTTATACGGCTACGTGGACAACTAGCGTTTGAAATTTTCGCCACCATATCGCGCGCGTCCTCCATTATTGATAAGTATCGAATAACATGACTTCTCCATTACAAAATCGGCTCCGGAATAACGAAGCGACCGCCGGAACCGAATTTCCGCGAGGAATCGCTCGACGCTCGGCTTTCCCGACTGATGTACAATTCATGAAGACGATCCAACCGGTCTCGGGGCGCGTTGTCTCATTTTTCCAAATATCCTTCTAAAATCCCAACCATACCCGTAATACTGGGTGCGACGACGGTAAAGCTTTCCTCTCGACGCCTGCTCTTTTACGCGCGATATCCCTCACATCCCGCCTGCATCTCCTCTTCTCCATCAAGCATCATATACGATGGTATCGCGTAACACGCTTCTGTTGTAATTCGAGCACCGGGGATCGAATGATGGCGTTGGATAGCTCGTTCCTGAGAGAGGCTGTGACTGGTAACCTGGCACGTCGGTGTTAAAGTCCCCGTTTCCGGAACAAGTTTCCGCCGCGGAAACAGCCCGAAACGCGTCCGCGAACGCTGTCTCATTGTATCAGATCCGTCGACGTCTGGATGGTACATCGCGCGAGGGATGGGGACAACAGAGACGAGGAGACGAGGAGGAAACGACGCGCAGTAGGTTGTATCGAGGTAAAGGGAGGAGAGGGTGGCTTACAGTCGGCCAACAAAGGCCGTCGATCGTCGACGTCAGCTCATCCTCTCGGCGATCGACGTGAATGCCCGCGAAATTTATTGTTTCGCCGCGGCTTAGCACGCTCTCGCACCCACATGAGCCCTTCCCTGACTTCCCTTCCGCTATATATATGGCTCTTCGTCCCTCTTCCCTCTCTCTCTCTCTCTCTCTCTCTCCCTCTCCCTCTCTCTCCTTCTCTCTCTTTCTCTCTCTATCTCTCTTCTCCTCTATCTTTCTCGCTCTTCTCCGCGCGACCCTGACCGCGGCTCCCCAGACGCCATACACCACGTCGCGGGGGACAAAAGAATAAATCCTGATTAATCTCCCGGTCGCGCTTCGAAAGCCGCCGAGGGTGCTCTCGCTCGCTCGTGCGCGCGCGTGCTCTTGCTTGCTTCATCGTTACCGCCGGAATTACGCTTCACTCGGCGCAACGAGTTCTACGTGTCCTTGCGCGACTGAAAAATTAATGAGCGCCCGGCCGCTTGGATTTAGTGGCTGGCGACTGCGGTGCTTCGTAAAAATAATTTCGTAACGTTAGCATGCGACGTGGCGCTACTGCTAAATGACATCTCGCTGAAACGAGGACATTTCCTAATAGTTTCCCTCTCTAACCAAACGTAAGAAATAAAGTAGATATTTTAATACCACTAATATGAGCTTTCCTCACTCCTCAAATTGATTTCAATAAGATCTTTTTCGAGATTTTGTTGCGCTAGAGTCAAACTTGCCTTTAGAATAGACATTTTATAAATTCTTAAGAAGGAGAAGCGATATTTCCTAACTTATTTACGCAACAAATTCTATATTTCTTGAAACCTTACCCTTGTGTATTCCCGTGTACTTGTCCTTGAGAACGGTGAATTCGTAAATTTTGCCGAACTCCTCGAACATTGGACGGAGTGCGTCTTCCTCGAGATGACGTGGTATTTGTCCGACAAAGAGTTTGATGGCGCCTTCGCCGTTGCTGGACGACGGGGATGTCGACACGGGTATCAGCATTTCTTAGCTCAAGCGAGATGAAGTTTCACGGAGCTAAGTCTCGCTATCACCTTCCTCCTCACAAATTTTGCCTTTCACGCACCCGCACTATACACTTTTCTCTTTTTCCCACTGCCTTCAAAGACAGACACTGATCATCACGTGGCCTTCAGACGATAATGATTACTCGTTGATTACTTATCGCCACGCGTATAAAGCACGACCGCGACGGAGTCAGAAAGACTTACTTGACACGTGAAGGGAGAGGGTAAAGAGGAAAAACTAGCCGTCACTCGTTAACTCTCGTCTTCGAGGAAATAGAAGGTTGTCGTGAAACGAAGGCGTTATTCGCCGAAAACGGCAGTCACGAAGCGACGAGGAGCTAACGGGTGGTCGGGAAGGTAGTTTTAATCAGGAGCTCGATAAAAAATACACGATAACGTAATCTTTGTAGGAATGAAAAACAGAGCGACGTGAGTGGGCGGGGGACAATGAGAGAAGGAAAGAAGAATACAGAAACGAGATAAAACCACCGTAAAAAGGGTAGAGAACGGCTAATGCGGATGGCAAAGAAGAAAGCAAATGTTTAACAAGAACGAGAGAGGGAAAAACGAGAGAAATAGAGAATAGGAGGAAAAGCCGAACGGAAGAAAGTCCGACACAATAATGGGCACGCAACGATTAATGAATTTTGTAATACGGCACAACGAGATAGACAACAACTATTAAAGATACACTCGTATGCATTAGAGACGTGATGATACGAGATTGGAAGCCCACACTATGAATGCTCACACGGAATAAAAAGCACGCAGATAAAATCGAATTAAGCTATTATCGATAGTACCTTCATTACATTACGATATCATGGAATCAAGCGATATGCAGGGTGATCTTCATCCATTCACATATATGTGTGCTAACATATACGCATTTGTCTACAGCTGATCGGAGCTTATAGATAGACAATTTCACGTGCGCGCATGTGCGTGAACACGCGGTGCATTCAACGAATATAGTATCGATATCATTCGACATATCACTTATAACAGTAAGAGGATTTTCCTATTCGATGTCACAAGATTTGTAATATTTCCAATACAAATTTGCGCAAAATAATTCTGATAACAAATTGATCCGATCACAAGATTGATCAGAAACACGATCATGAAACTACACTTTTACAACAAAGATATTTTTATACGTTCCTTTAGATGCGACGACAAAGTATCTCGCTATTCGCCACCGTGGAATTTAATGATAGCCAAACACGCAGTGATTTTATCCAATAGAGCAAGAGAGCGATAACTCATAGTGCGATTCCCACGCGTATAGTTGTCCGAGCGCTTCCCCTTTAATTCTTAATTTCGCATACGTAGTTGATCTAGTTTCCGAGACCCAGTTTATCACGTCGAATATCTCTGCCCGGTGGCAGTTGCGCAGATTATTTCCGTCGCTCGTTTACCGATAGTTCACACTAGCGACTGTGACGATCAGCCGTTCTACTTAGACAATATCCTAATCTAAAACAATCACAAGTACGGCACATTCACGATCACGAGAGAATAGAAACTACGACACGCTGCACGAGACACGAGACAACACTGATGGTTGAACGACCCTCGGCCCGATCGGCACCGTGCGCCCTGACGCCACCGTCCACGGGGAAATTACGCACACATACACACGGCCATCCCACCCATCTTGTCCTGCGTTGCCACCCCTACGACGACGTCACCCCATCTCGATGTATACGAGGGGGCACATTTCCCCTTTTGCCGAGACCTTGCCGAGCGAGGCGAGGGCGTCTTTGCTCCCTCTTATTAGCCTACCCACCATCCCCAGCAGCATGTGCACCATCCATTTTCACGGACCGTCCTTAATCTCTGATGCCCCATTCACCCGAATTCGCACTGAAATTGGATTCTGGCAAAACGGATTTTCTAATCATGATGATCGATCCAGCGATCATCGAGCAAGATACTATCGGAAATGAAAGATGGGAAACGGTTCTAAAAGAGATAAGAAAGGCATAACAAAATTTAGGGATTACAAAGTCAAAAAGCTCGCTTTAAAAAATACATAAAAACTTAAATTAAGTAAATTATTAAATTTTAACAAGAATATAAGAATTTAATATATCATTATATCTTTTCCTGAAAAATTGTACATCCAGAAAAAAGGTTGCTTCAATTTAAAGACATTTTCTTTGCTATATCGTTAAAGACAAAATTTCTTTGATTTAAACATCTTTTTTTAAAAGCAAATAAAATTTATTTGATTTAAAGAAATTATATTTAAATCCAAGAAATTATGATTTAAACGTTATTTCTTAATATGTTTGAATCAAAGAAATTTTTTCACAAATCAATTTTTTCTTTAACCATATAGCAAAGAAACCTTTTCTCTGGATATATAATTATCAGGAAGCTGAAGCAATATTGTTTAAAATTCTGTTAATGTAACTTCAACAAAAGTTACATTATATATATTATATATCAATTTTAGAAAAAGATATATAATGACGTATTAAAAGTAACATATGCTGATCAATGAAATATGGAAATAAATCATACTGACTCTCTTTCTAAGTCTTCACGTTCGATAAGCATATATCACAGCAATCGGCGTTACGCCGCTTTTATGGACGTTGCTTTTGCTAGCATTGGAAAGGGTACCTGGCATAATGGTCTCCTGTCTTACAGGGGTTAGTGAGCTGAGTCATCGCCTCGTACGATACTCGATCGCGTCGTACTAAACCGACCCTCTGGTAAGCACGCATACTAGAACAAGTGCGTGTAAACGTGCACGCCTCATTAATGACTTTCCCTCGCGCGCACGCGCGCGTGTATATGGGTGTATGTATGAACGAGATCCATTTCTGCACGCAAGAGCCTTATATGTATATGCGGAAACGATATCCGCGACTCTATTCGCCGTGTTATAAAATCGAAAACATTCAACTGAATACAAAGCTATGCGACGGTCTATTTATTCGAGTCTCTGAACGTTGCGCCGCGGGAACACGCGTGTACGGCTGGCTTTTTTCGCGACAAGCTTTTTCGTTCCATTTCCTACGTTACAATATTCAGCCTCGTTGAAACGACGACTACCAACCAACCGGGCTGATATCTATAAATGCGAACATCCGCGATGCAAAACGCCTGCATTTAAACATCACGGTCCGCGCTGCCGCCATTGTTGCCAGGAATTTGGTGTCTGCATGTATACGCATGAGAAGTAACATCGGGCGCACGTATCTCCAAATTTAGTTAGAACATATGTGCAGGCTTCACGCTTATCGATCCTGTTCTTCTCTAAAGAGAAAACGAGGGTAGGCGAGGTTAATGCAGGTTCGGAGGCGGAAAGAAAACATTGTTTCCTATCTCTCGGAAAAAAATGCGATCAGTACAATAGTTTGGCTAAGTATTACGTTTACCCAACCGATGAAGTAGTTCTTGGTTTGAAAAGCTACCTTGCTTGCTCATCGAAGCTGAAACATCGTCGCGAGAGTGAATGGAAATGAAGAATCATGAAACAAACACCTTTCCGCGAATGATTTTAATTCTCTTAACATTCATTTGAAACGCTGAAAATAATAATACAGATCTATTGTACATAAAATAATATTTTCAAAATACAATAATTCTTATAAAAATTTAATAAAATCTTGTACAAGCATATTTATTACTCCAAAATAAATTCTAGTGATTATTTTCAGTTGGAATGGTAGCTTTTGTCGTGAATATTTATCAAATTATGAATATTTATCAAATTTGGATTTTAATGCATTAAATAACTAGGACAATAGGAAATTTAAAAAATCCTGATTGACAGACTTATTATATATGCTAACTCAGTTTTGTTTTTCTTCATAATATATGCTTCTATATCATTGTATTATTTCATTCAATTTTAAAGCTTCATGACAATATAGTGTATTATTAATGCGCAATGTAATTCTGCTCCGCGACTCACTATATTTTCATGAAAAATTTGACGCAGTTTGGAAAGCTTTCCGAGATTTCGCTGACATCGAGACAAGCTTGACTGTAACGTCAATCTCGAAATATTGAGGGGATCAATGACGTGTCGCTCGATGTAACATGCAGCGACTTCGCCTGTAAATCTTATTGATTTATATTTTTCGATATAATGAAACCATGGCGAAAAAGGTGCGAAGAATGTTCGACATCGACAACGCTCAACGTACACGCGATAAACTCGACGACGTCGACGTTGATTTATAGTAGCGAGGAAATTGCCCGAAAGTGTACGAATTTCTCACCGAACGGCGGAGATGCGAAATGTGATCTGCAAAAAGTGCGCTATGGTCCGTAGATAATGTTACGATTAGGACAAAAAGTGCGAGCAGGATCATCGGTACTTTTATACATGGTGTCTCAAAATTGCCAAATCTTTACTTGCGAATTTCTTCAAATTCCAGAAATTTTTCATAGATTGCACGCTACTCTGTTTCGCAACTTTCCATATCAAGTTGCAAATATATCTCAATATCTAAACTTCAATTTAAATTTTGTTAATTTAATTAAAAATGAAAAGTGACGTATCTTACACATAATCTGTGTATTTCTAACACTAAAAATTAATTTATGAAATTAAATAATTCAGATTTTTGGTAACTCAATAGTTAAAAAATGATGACGTTTGTGTTAAAAATTAAAATAAATTTCTAAGTAAGTAAAAATATCACATACGAAAGAAATTGTTTGAAAGCTAGACACCGTGTAGAGAAAAGCGTTTTATTGGTTTTACGCAAACCGATACACACACGAATCGAGCAATGCGAAAGAGAACTAACAGTTTCCAGAACTGGGAGATGGAACGCAGCCGTTTTTCAGAGAAAAGTACTCTCGCCGGAGAATTAATCACGGCGTTCTCCTCGTATTGGGAGTATGTATATCTGACGTTCTCGGACCGTCAGAGGCAACGTTTTCGGTAGCTCGTGCAGTGGAATTACGGACTTAGCCCATGGTACGTTTTTTCACCGCCCGATATACGCCGAAAGCGAGTTAAGTCACGCATGATTTATACCGACACACTCCGCGGGGCCTACTCTCTGCATCATGGTATTACACGGTGTATACCCGCGGTTTATACCAACCTAACGTGTCCCAGCGGCAGCTTCTCCGCCACGTTCGCGCGCGAGAAAGACACCCGAAAAATATAACTCTACGATATCAGGCACATATGCCCTAGAAAGCCTACGTGCAATAATTCACGCATGTAGGATGCTGTTACCTGGCACCTCCCTCCGACTTACACACACACACACACACACACACACACACACACACACACACACACACACACACATATTACGCGCGCGCACAAGTATATGGCATCATCTAGCCAGTATCGGCCAATCTTGTAGGTATACAGTTATGTGTGCTGACGTGTCCACGCGCGCGAGAATGTATAGGCAAGTATGACATAACTCACGGTAAAGTTTCAGGCCACTTGTGTTGTGTAAATTATTAAGCACGCGTTTGCCCCTTTGTCGTTCGAGAAACAGGACAACGTTGGCCACATTGGGGAACATAAAGGTCAGAAGATCCTTGGACCGGTGGAGGAGTGGGACGCAAGATGGTGACAAGGAACGCTCGAGGTCACCAGAGGTTCCGTTCCTTCCTCTCTCACCTGTTCCACCCTCCTCCACTGGTCGGTCGCACTGTACAAGATGGAGCACCGTTGTAATACCGCGTAATGCAATGCAATGCGATCTAAGTGAACTTTGGTCGGGTCGAGCGCATGCATATTAGCCTCATCGCCAAGTGGTGTTACCATACAACCTACCCCTTGCACTATTCCTTCGTCTAACGTCCTTTCTATCCTCCTATAAGCTTGTTCTCTCCCTTTTCTCTATCCACGCTGCTCTTTCCCATTGGAAAATATCTCTCTTAACCCCTTTCGTTCTCTCTTCGTTTACCATCTTGGAGCTCATCTAAGGCTGACTTTAATGCGCAAGGGATTTGCCGGATTAGCGCTAAACATTAGCAAACAGATGCAGCAAGGTGCTACCAGTTAGCAACGTTCCGAAAATTATTTGTCGCTTCGTCGCTTTCTTCTTGGTTTCTATCCAAAATGTAGAGAGATTAATGTCTGTTAATTCCTTTAGATACAGAAATATTATAATAATATATCAATACACACAGATATTTCTCTTCGTACGGAAGATATTTCTTTTCTATTTTACAATATTTTTATTATTTACATTAAATCTATATAGCGTCGATTTTAATCTAATTTGAGCTACTGCTCTTTACTCATTATTATTTTATACTAAAACAATAGAGTTAAACAGTTCAAATTGGGTTAAATTTGAACTGCTTAACTCCATTGTTTTAGTATAAAATAACGATATATTGAATAGAAGCTATGGCGACTTAAATTAGGTCAAATTTAACATTATAGATTTAACAGTATAAGATACGAAAAGAACAATTTTATTCATATTTATTAAATATTTATTAAATATTATTAACTAATATTTTATCTAATTTCATTAAATACATTTCAAAAAATAATTTTGTTGGATCATCAATATAAAATAATTATGTAGGATGCTCAAGATGATTGCTAGAATATTAAAATTTTTTGCAACATTGCTCATCATGCTTGAGAGTTTATAATTATTTTCAGATCTGTAATTAGCTGTAGTTAAATTTTTAGATACTCTAGCAAAACTGTTCTTTCTTGTACGATTCTAATAAATAATTTAAAATATATTGTAGTTTCAAAAAGAAAAAATCACTGCAGCACTGCTTTGAATTAAAATTATAAGTATAAGAATCATACTGAATATGCAATGTTATTTTGATATCAAACTGAAGAATATTTAATGTACAGAAATAAAAGAAAAATCTTATACTAAGACTGGCACAGAATATTTTATAATAATATCCTCAATTCTACATAAATAACAAATCATTTCAAATATCTTACAAGTAAAAGTTTGAAACTTATTTACCATTCATACACCGTGAAAGATTAATTCGAATTGCAAAAAACCAATTACGTAGAATTAGTCGAAGATTATGTCTTACACCGCGTTTCCAAGAACAGTTTCTTAAGTAGGAAATCTTTAGCTTGCCGTGATGCAACTTAATGTTTTGCGTGTAACCATTCCTAGCTCCTATAAGGATCTGACCCAAACATGCTTCCGCTGGGTCTTCCGCGCTGAAAGTAGCTTTCTCGTTATCATTATAATGTAGCTTGGTTAGTACTAGTTATAATGTAGCCAAACTAGTACGCTCATACTTACAAGATGAAACGTAATACTCATTGTATCGTCATTTGAATATAATTTAGTCATCATTCAGACTTTTGTAAAATACCTCGCCTATTTGCCATTATATAAGACGACATGAAACTTATATTGTCATCGTAATTACCGTTATATTTGTTTTTCGTTTAGGATATAAATCGAACCTATCTATTTAAACTCGTATCTTTATAAGGAAAAAACAATTTTAAAGTATTTAAAAATTTAGTTACACACAAAAAAATATCGTTCTATTGTTAGGCAAAGTTATTATTATTACTCTGTTTCTTTTAAGTACACTGAAAGAAAAGATTAACTACAACCAAAAAATTGGCTGCTGCAGTCAATTAAAAATGCTATGCCATATTTTACCATTTAAATTGCTGCAGCAGCCAATTTTTCCTTTCAGTGTAACTATTATCTCTAAGAATATTTTCTTGATAATAATCTTAAAATATACTTATATTATAAATTTTAGAAAAACTTATTATGTTATATTACTCAAAAATTTATTTTTTTTTTTTTAAGAGAAAATTACATATTATATTTTATATATATAAAATAGAACAAAATCGTTCTTTCTGTTTATAAGGCATGAGTCATTTCAATATATTGATTGCAGAATCGAAATAAAGATGAGTGTCTTAAAGTTTAGCACACGGTAGATAACCCAGAATTCTCCGATAAGCGGGAGGACGATCGTTTCTTCCGACAAATTTAATAATTAATTAAAATGATTTGTTCCTCTCATCGTTCTCGTATCGCGCGTTTACCTCGTTTCACATCCAACCGCTTCATTCTCGAGAGCACCTAGAAAGCAGCTCAACAACGTCGTATCGCAAAAGTCATAAAGCCGCATTACATCCGAACTGCCGATGCACACGAGAGTTTGGGAATAGAACCAATCAATTACCGGGCTGCTCTCCTTCGCCTCTCATACACATCGCTTCCCATACACACGTCCAGGTGCATACGTGCACACAACCCGCAGAAAGACGGAAACGATCGCGCGCCATAGAACGATGGAGTGTGTTTTCAGTAGTTCCGAGGATGCACTCGCGAGTAACAGTGAACGTATATCAGTGAATCACGCATCTCGCGCGAGAGACCAAACGCGGACGGTGAAACAGCGTGCGATGGAAACGGAAAAGTGAATTAGAACATTCGACGAGTCGTAAATCGACGACGGTGGCCTCTTAACGGAATTACCGACAGTAAATCAACGATGAGAAGAAAAAAATATGAGAAGCAAGGAGAAAAGAAGCTCTCGCGCCTGGACGCGACTACAGTCTTGGCACTCGAACCAAAAACAATCGTGACAGAGCCAACGCCAGTGCGATAACTCGAATGCAGCGACGCGTTTCCCCGTCCGGGATAGACGTACTCGTGTATTGGGCGAGTAATTCTTTCGATTTACTTGTAAGAACGTTGTAAACCTGAGACCTCAATTTCCCGAGCCATAGAATTCAATATGTTACAACCTCGTGATTTTATCGCTGGAGGGCTCGTCGAAAAATATATGGAAAAATCATGACATGCGAGCATTCGTCCGAGTACGGTATTTTTCCACGGTAAAATCAAATTAAATAAATGCTATGCGGTTGCAATTTATTCGTACATCATGCAGATTGCGATTTGAGCATGCCAAGAATTAAAACAATGAATATAGTCGGATAATTTTTACAAACGCCCGGTGACATTTTAACGCATGCCGCTCTTACGCATCCGGATTTAAATTTCCGCCCCAGCCGGTCGAGTCCGCCAATGCGGACTATATAGCGAGCCACTTGAAAATTATTCGAATAAAGCTGCCACGAACTCGCACGCGCTTTAATAACCGTACAGCCACAATATGACGGCAGCATTTAACAGCGTTCTCTCCTATCCGCCATACCCGAACAACAAATATTTATGCATTCTTGATGACGTAGCAACCCACGCGCGAGCGATTACCAATCAATTAACGTTATTCCGCCAAAAAAAGGGCAACCACTCAGTGAGTAGAGCGGTTGGCTTCAACATACAGAACGGTTTTGATTTTTGGAGGGATAAAGAGAGAGGAGAGAGAGAGAGAGAGAGAGAGAGACATGGCTCTCCCACGTGAGGTCAAACCGCACCCGACCGCATCGTCGACGTTACCGGCGAATTATGAAATATACCAATTATGGTATGAACCATTAATATAAATTTTCTATGATTAAAATGCCCACCCCTGCGTATTTCCGTTGTTTTCGCTGGATGGCGAAACCATTCTTATATGCGTAACAAACCGGACGGCTGGGAAGTTTATAATATAATGATTGATTAAATTTGCAATAACCTATTAATTGTAGGCTGTAGTAAAATTAACGTAACGTGATAATTGTGCAGGAAACCGTACATACAATCTATAACCGCCGTTGGCATTATAAATTGATTTTCTCTATTTCGATAACGTAAACTGGAAATAAAAGTGCTCCCGTGGGTACTATGAGAATTTCGTTACCCGCATTACATGGTTATACGGTACAGCATTTGGCTAAAACTGATTAAATTTCGAGCGTTGCTTACTGAAAACAAAATTGGACTAGACTGGATATTTCCATAATGGAAGCATGACATCATTGTTGACCGCCTCCTACAGAGACTAAATACAGGGCTGACGACGTTTTTCGGATGTATACTGAATTATGCATTGAATTATGAATAATAAATCAGAATGGTGTTTACTTCTATAGGCATTATCGCCTCTTTTTCAGGCAATGTCTGACAAGTATCGAACATCATAAAGGTATTGTAAATATCATTATATATAAATTGTATCTTTATGTTGAGATAATATTTGTCATCGTTTCTCTATTTTTTAAAAATTATACGACCCTTCATACTTCTGTATTCGCGATGGATATAAATAATATGTAAATGTGTCAGTTCTCTCTCAACTCATATCGAGTACAGATTTTCCGCTAAGCTCCTCTTTCCATCCTTTGCGTTACGTACATGTAACTTAACATTTATATTTACACGTACATATACGCGCGCGCGTATACATGTATAAAGTTCGAGCGAGTTTCACATTCTTTCCAGAGCTCGGCGAGTTGTCGGACCGTTTTGAAATTCCGACACTCGGGACTCTCGCCACATGATTCCTAATTTCCGATCGTTTCCACGCCCACACTTATACCGAATTCGGTAAATGCCCGGTCGGTATAGGCACAATCCTGTACATAAGTACATACTAGGGTTGGATGGAGAGCGTGATATGAGTAAGTTTGGTAAGCCTCGGATCAGACTGGGGCGAAGGCGCTCAACGCCGGAATATCATCCACCGACAGTAAACTGGGTCGGCCATAACCAGGCCAGGCAGCGTTGGTATAAATTGAAAGAAAATTTATTCTCTCGGGGAAAACGAAATTAACATAATAGCAAGAGCGGCTTGCCGTGATTTCTCCTACTCATTATCTCTTCTTGTTTAAAGCACAACGGACCGCGAAATGTGTTACGAAACAATATAAAAATTTAAATATGGTACACTGAAAGAAAATATTGGTTGCTGCAACAATTTAGATAGTAAAATATGGCACAGTATTTTTATATGATTGCAGCAAATTTTTAGTTAGCCTATCGAAATCATATACTGACATTGCGGATAGACTGACGCAACTAAAAATTTGCTGCTACAAACCAAAAACCAACTGATTGCTATAGCCATATAAAAATACTATGCCATATTTTATTATCTAAATTGTTGCAGCAACCAATCTTTTTTTTAGTGTACGATTATTAAAGTGATAATTTTTTTTAAATTGATATGCCTATACTATTAAATTCATAGTGTCAAATTATACTTAATTTAAGTTATTTTTAATCATACACTGAGAAAATAGTTTGGTTGAAAATGGACAAATCAGAAGATAAAACAATTAAACAATTTAACTTAGAAAATATATTTGAGTCAAATTTAGTTTATTATTTAAATGCATACGTTAATATGGACATTGATTTAACTTTGGAACTTTTTACAGAATTACAGAAATGGATTGATTCACACAGAAGTTAAAATAGTAAAATATTATTTTTCAAGATATTGAATTACCGTTGCTCCTTTGATATGTAACGAGGTAAAAATTTCCTAGTTAGTAACATATCGGCGATACTTTGCGGTAATAATATTTAGATCCTGTACTGCGGCCAAGCTTTCAATCATACGTTGAACATATCGTTGCGTTCCGATTGCACCGCCTGTTTATAACGCGATAACAACTTCGTCGATCGATGTGAACGTGATCAATAAAGCAACTCGCACTCAACGTTTCACCGCATAATCGAAGTCTAGACTCTCTGATTTATGAAGAGTACCCAGCAATTTCCTGCCCATTAGTCAAAATCGTTGGCCCGTCGCAAAATTTCGTTATATTCGGCAGCGATGGCGAGATACATCGGGCCATACAATTTCGTATTCAGTACCGAATATCGGTCGGTATTACAAATCGAGAATAGATCCGACCGGCCATGAATCGCGCGATATCTATACGATCTATACGCAAAACGCGAGCCGGCATATTTCACGAACTGATTTCGGCCGAACCGAAAGAGGCAAAGTATCATGGATTCTTGGTGAATCAAAGAAATTGACCACCACTGTCGAGCAAGGTGTATACACATATTCGAGAGTCGTGCCCAAGAAGAGAGCACTCTTGGCAATCACGCGCCTACCTCGGTAGACAGACAACCTATCTCCGACCTCTGTATTCCGTTCCGTTCTCTGCCCATCCACCTACTAAAGCCATTCCACTTTCCATATTTCTAAAACTCTGAATCATTTATCCGTGCTCAGCCGTGCATGCTTAGCTGTTATAGATCGCAGCAGCTCTCCGCGCGCTCAGGTAGGACACGGAGGGATGCAACACAACCACCGGGTTCGTGCGCGCATCGTGAACATTCGTCTTGATACGAGGGCATAGCTACCCAAGACTTTGAGGAACTGCCGTGTGGGAAGGTCGGCCCGTGCTTAGAATTACCATTAGAGGGGCGTCAGCCGAGCCATCCGGGCTGTTTCGGCACGAACAGGATACATCGGCACCGCCTGGTTAATTCCGGTTTGGAGATAACACTCGCAGACCATGTACCGGTGACCGCGATAAGTACTGAGAACCGAAACGCGGCACGCCGATAAGGCACAGGCGCGGTGCCTGAATCCGTAAGCGCGTCTCGAAGAAGTGAAGATGCAAGTCGCGTGCTCGAGTTATGTGCTCAGTAAAGTACATGGCAATGCGATAACTTGATACGCGACATGTAAAGATTTGACACGAATGCGAAACATGCAAGTCTCTTATATCACGGTATCTACATATGTAAATAGAAACATTTGTATCTCTCCTTACTACACTGTAAAAAATATGAGTACGGATTTAACACTATTATGGTGTTAATATAAACACTAAGAGTTTTAAATCCACATGACATTGATGTTAATATTAACATCAATAAAATGAGAATTATATAGACACCTCATAGTATTAAATCCGCATTTTCTACACTGAAAAAAAATGATTGGCTGCTACAGCAAATTAGATGGTAAAATGTGGCATAGCAATTTTAATTGGTTGCAGCAGCCAAAAATTGGCTGCTATAGCCAATTAAAAATATGCCATATTTTATCATCTAATTTGCTGTAGCAGCCAATCATTTTTTTCAGTGGTAAAATGTATAAATCCTACCATAAATGATAAATATTTTTTCGAAAATATTAGCTAATTGTAAGAGAAAAAGAAAAAGATAAAGAAACGACTTTTCAAAACTAAACTATCAATCAGTAAGTAAAGTTAAATAAATTTAATTAGTAATGTGAGAAAATCTTCCCCTCCCCCCCCTCCCCATATTTATCATCATGAATTCCTTAGACGACAGAGATTTTTTTCTGCCGTCTTTGTACCTCAACGTACATAATTTTTACAGAAAGAAAATTGATGTTTCTCGCCGAAAAAATTCATGTAAGCTCTCGAAAGTAAGTTGACGTCACGCTTACGGCGAAGATGGAATGCGATTTTGGGCGGAACAAGGGGGAGAGGACCATGGCGAGGAATAGCAAGTTCGTTTTCCTCGCGAAACAAATTGAAATGCCTGACATACGTGTGTACAAGGCTCTACACTCGCGCTTCGCTGTGCACAATGTGCAGAAGAGGAGCACCCTATTGTGACCCAGAAGTCACCGCCACGCAAGAGACGTCGCCTCCCTCAACTGGCATCCGTCAGAACGCATTACGACCACCCCTCGCTTTACTTGGCGGCCTCTGCAACCGCCTGCCTCCGTAACCACCCCCATCCGTCCCGGCCTCCGCAAGACAGCCATTGTGTTCCCTATTAATTACATTGCGCTGCCATCCCTCCGCCCCAGCTTCCCTGTACCGGGGACCTGTAGCGGGTTAGGCCACGGTCTAAATACTATGGACCGCCGTGAGGTACAGTCTCATCAGGAGCAGAGCGTCACGACCTGCGGGCGGATAATCGCTTTGAGAAATTACCCCGCACGCCCGACTGACGCATCGCTGTTTTCGTCGTTAATCAAAACGCCCGATTCACATGCATTGTAAATCTTCCGGTATGTACTTCGCACACGTCGTGTTTATGCACGTATAACCCAAACTACGTGTTTGTGCACCGTGTTTGTAGCCTAAATACACCGCGTGTGTCGAACGAACGGAGTTGCAAACCTGGTAATACTGCTTTTAAAAAATGATGCGGAATGCAACGAAGAATTCGCAATTCTATCCGTTTACGCGCTTCTGTCCAGAATAGTAGAAATAGAACGAGAGTAACGTGCGTTAGCCGCTTTCATCAGGTAATAATGACGAAAATGGCACGTCGTTGCAAACGATTAAACGAAGAGGCCAGTGCGGAGAGGCCGGAGATAGGGTGGTGCACACCATTCTCTACTGCGGGGAGAGGATTTTGATGCTGATTCTCGTGTGTTTATTCAGTTCTCTAATTTATTCAATGTGTGCATTCACTGCGCGCGTTGCTGCCCTGCACGCTCTCGCGAACGCAGCTAGGATTTAATAGTGCACCGTTTCACTGACAAACTCGTTCGCGAGGCTGCGTTTGCCACGAATGGCAAACTGGATTAACGCCAGAAGACGCAAGTTGGATACGCAGATGGATACGCGTAGAGGAAGAAGTAGAAATAGGGTAAAATGCGACGAATAATCCTCGCTCGAGTACATTCGACATTCTTAGAAACTTACAGCGGTATAAAATTAGACTTCCGCATTAGCAAGTTACTCAGACGACGCGAGCGTAAGCTTCTATAAAACTACTCATAATATCACGTCGAGTAACTTCTGTGTAACATAGACTGGATATAGTTCAGAAGTAAGTGAAAGGTGTGCAAGTATGTAATTTAATGAGAAAAAAATAGTAGAGAAAATAAAACTATTGGAAGCAATAACTGTGAGTAACACGGCCACATGTTGCGTTCTATCTCTTTTACGCTTCATTCTTAATATCACAGCAAACCGATGCCACCAGCGATCTAACTGCATGCGCATGCATGCTCGTATGTTCCCGAATTCGATACTTTGTATTATGCACGCGGTGGCAAAAGCGAAACATTGTTACAACGTCTGCTTTGAATTCAGATAACGTATCTCATGCCTTCGATCTATTTCTCTCTTTCTCTTTCTCTTCTTCGTCATCCTTGTCCTCGGCCTCATCTTCGCTTCCTCTCGCGTATCTGTCCTTCTGCAGCTTTCTCTCCTTCCCCCTCCCTCTCCCTTTTTCCTCATTTCTCACCCTGCCGCCAGCGTCGCCGTATAATGAACCGAAGCAGCGTGTCAGATACGAAAGCGTTGCCGGCGATGACGACACCCGAATCGTCTTAGTATCGAAATTCGATATCACACGCTCCCGTCTCACGTTTACCATCACGCGTCTCGTATACGCGCAATTCCTTCTCGTCAATTTCATGCGAGCTTCCATCACTCGCACTCGTAATTGCAGTGAAGTGCCATGTGCAAAAATACACATGACATGCCCGTATCAAAATCAACTTCTTCAAGCTTGAAATAACTCAGATGCGCGCCGTTTATATTTAACGAGTACATTAAAATCCATAC
>Ga0157364_1002046_pt1 | contig 18205 bp, 10 predicted proteins | sample AttsexASBM2_FD_111476 | JGI IMG/M metagenome (GOLD analysis project Ga0157364, IMG submission 111476) | Fungus gardens microbial communities from leaf cutter ant in Ribeirão Preto, State of São Paulo, Brazil - Atta sexdens ASBM2 | ecosystem: Host-associated > Fungi > Mycelium > Unclassified ...
AGTTATTACCTGATTCCTTTTTCAATGCAGGCAAAGGTTTGAAAACATCCCAACTTTTACGTAGAAATGACATCAAAATGACAAATAACGTCATTTTTTTCCTGGACTTTGTAAAAATTAATATTTTGAAGATTACTTACTCAAAAATCCATGCACAACAATGTATTTTTAAACATAATTTTTCAGATCCAATAATAGATGTAAAAAATTATAATTAGATCTAAATAAAAAACAATATTATGGATATTTGAAATAAATAATTTCAAAAGTGTCAATTTTTAAAAAAGTTTCTAAACTTTTGGTTTGGAGTGTAGATATATGACCGATTTTTTTATTATTTTTGTATAGTTCGCACATATATAGGCAGGTGTGAAAGTAATAAACGACACGTGGCCTAGAGTTTCTTATATATATGTGAAAAAGAAATAATAATATAGTGTATTAAAGATACTAAAAAAAAATCATTGCATTTTCACGTGACGTGACAATCGCTGTCACAATACAAGTCGTAAGAGCTTAACGCTGCGATGTCGTAATACCGAAAATAAATAGAATCGCGCTGCCGTGGCTACAACCGCGTGTGGATGAAAGGATTTATTCTTACGACGTTGCAGTATCAAAAAGTAACGCGAAGCGTTGCTTTACTGTCGTGATATATCATACGTGTTTGCAACAACATAGTATCTTTTATCGCGAGAAGATATCGCGACGACATTTTTCCCCCCAAACTTGAATGCGTGGCAGCGCGAACAGAGTGCCAATTGAATTCGAGGCCGAATTATTCTAGAGGCAGTTTATTTTTGCGCCGAAAGTTTTGCGTGTCGTGGAGAATAATGTGAATGAGAATACATAAAAGATAAGATAAATCAATCATCGATCTGTCTAACAAGCACTGCTTATAAAAAGAAAAGTGATTAAGATTCTTCTGTTCACTCACCATTATACTATCTCAAATTGTATAATTTCAGAAGCGAGTGAAAACATGCAATAAAAATTGTTTCAAATTATATTTGAATAGAAATATTTTTCAATAAAAAAAAATAATATTTGCAATCGACAGAACGAATTTATAAAATATATCGAAAACCATCTCCTTGTTTCGAAGAAAAGTTGAATCATAAATTTCTATACATCTGACAGTTTGCCATAGCTGTGAACATATACAACTTATTTCGTTTGATTATGCATAATAATTCATTTTCAGAGAAATATATGTATAGTTATTTATTAACGAAATAAAAGGAGAGTCCTCGGTATATTTTATGAGCCGTTTCTATTCGTAAACGTAATAAGTATAGACTGTACGTTCCTTGTTTTTAGCATCTGTCAGAAAGAATTGAGTATCTCTCTTCAATTCATTGCTTTAAGAAAGATAAAGAAAGAAAAAGAGAGGGCCAATTCAAGCTATTTTATTCTTTCTAAACAAATAGTGACGACTTTATAGGACTGCGCAGTCTATTCTTATTACGGTTCTTATCAATTGTAAGTGTCGTTTTATTGATATATATTTTCATATTAATTATTATGCAAGAATTTTTATTGTACATTCGCTTCTGACGTCACAATCTAGTAGTGATGAGCGAACAGAAGCCTTATAAAAACAGAATTATTTTGTTTATTCATTTTGAATAAACAATCTTCGGAATGAGATTCGAATCCACTTCAAGTAACTGTATTTTGTGTAATCGAGAAAGCGATTCGATTTTGTTGTCTGACTGATGGAAAGATGCAATATATCTATATAATTAGCCGAAGCCGAAAAAAATTCAAGCGATTGACGTATCTCCCTCGCACGCACGCATTCACGTTTTCGTACTAATTACTTAATTTGCATTGCAATTAATAATCCGATTCAGTGAGGTAGTAAATTAGGGACAGTTTCCTGAGTCAACATAACGAGTTACTTCCCATTCGACTATGTAACTAGCATCGTTCATAACGAAACAAATTGCGCATTGCAAAAATTACATCATCCGATTGTAACTTACATCAAACGCTGCAAACGTTTCCTGGAAAACGCGATTCATAATTAGTCGGAAAAAAATAGACAGATTAAGAGTAATTGATTTCGCTTTGCGGTATAACTTCACAAAATGAATTCTTGTACCAGAGTTTCATAATTCACTTATTTTTTCATAAAGCGTGAATTCTCTGCGCTTCGGTTTATTGACATACGACTTTTTTTCTTTGTAAAAGAAACAGAGAAGATACTTATTACTATACAGCATAGTTATCGAATGAGAAAATGAATAAAAAGTGCAATGTTAATCGTGATGTAATGAATAAATGTAAATTGATTACAATTGTAATTGATTTCGTATCATTGGATAACTTTTTTTTAGAGTAGTGTTTTAGTCTATTTTTAGATTTGTTGATCTGCGTACAATGGAAAAATATTATATCTAAGATTAAATATTAAAAATAAAAAAATTAAAGATTAGCAACAATTAAAAATAAAATATAAGATATATACCGGGTGTTCACAAAAAAGCATTCAATATTGTTTGATAGACAGTACACACTATATTAAATAAAAAAACTTTCGTTAATTAGTTTTTAAATAAACTATTTAAAAACTGCGTTTTGAATATTCTCATGTTCCATACAAACTTTAATGAAAAACTTCAACAGTAAGATATCAATCGATGATTATGATTGGATGGATATTATGGAAGATCACCTTATATTGAACTTGTAATCCTTCCAAGTAGACTACTTATCTCAATTTCTTTCTTTTTACGTCATATGCAACAAGTGGAAGAGGTAATAAGAATCAGTTATGATATTAACATACAAAATTGTTTATATCTCAGAAAGATTGAGGTTTCGATCTATGTTCACTAAAGCTTTTTTATTCAGCATGGTACGTATGTATGTCACATATGTAAATGCTGAATGAATTTTTTTAACACCCTGTATAAAAGACAGCACTTGAAGATAAAGTGTAATGCTGATAATATTGTATATCATAATTCCAGCAACATTTTTCGTTAGTAGCAGAGATCTATATTCTACAATATTTTAAAAACAGAGGTCTGATTGAAATTTTTTCATTTTTGGTATAAAAATTTTTAGTATAAAAAATATAGAATTCTTTTTTATTTTTATAAGGAACTGGAGAACTATGAAAAATACTGCTATCATTATTCTTTCATATTAGTAAAATAATGACAGTTTTAATAGCATTTTTCTCATAGTTCTACAGTTCTTTAGAAAAATAAAAAAGAATTCTGAACTTTTTATACTAAATAATCAAAATTAAAAACAGTGTAGCCGCAGAACTCTTTAAAAATAATGGTAGAAAAATATATTATACATAATCGAATTTCTCATCTCTGAAATCAAAAATAAAAAAATGTTTGATTCATTTTTCCTCTTTCCTAATTGATCTTTCTTTTTGTTACATCATTTTGTTCCTTTGCTATTGAATTAAAAAACAATCTTTTTAATAATCTCTTAAAATACTTTTACAGCATAAAGTAATATCACAATGCAGGAATGCTTAACAAAGTGAAAACGAAGAAATGAAAGGGAAAAAATTCAAAACGTTTCGATTCAGTTCCTAATTCTAAACACAAGGGATTCATAACTTTGCAAGACGAATTCCCATTCGATCACTTTTAATTCAACAATCTCGATTTCTTTCGTATCTACTCTTGTAGAACAGACTATAAGAACTGCTATCATATGGCTTCCTCGGCCTTCTCAGCCACACGTCGTGCAAGATTAGTCGCTTCACGCTCGCTCTACCGAGCAGAGCGGAATCGAGCGTGTAGGTTGGGTCTGCTTCGGGGCGAGGTAAGGCTGACAATATCACGTGGTGCGCCACGGGGTCTTAAACGAGGTTAATCGGCAGACCGACAGCGTCGGCGCATTGACGACGATCGCACGAACACATGCTCGTTGTCCTCCATGACTTCACTCTTTCTCCATCCTTCTGTCTATCCCACTCTCTCCCTCTTTTTTTCTCTCTCTATCTCTCTTTCTCCCTCTCCGCCCGTTTCGCGTTCTCGCCCTTTGCACTTTGGCCCGCCTTGGCAGTCGCGCGGCCCGATAATAGGAAAAAGCGTGAGTCTCCTATAGCACGCTGCGCATGGAGATATGCGAGCGCGCTGTCGAACTCGAAATTCAAATGCGATCGCATCGAAATATATTCGAATTCACGACGGACGTGCTACGCATACCGTGCGCTCGCGTGATCGCCGCCAGTCCGCGCTGTAGTAGCCGGCGTGTTTGCGCGAATTTTGAAGCGGGAATTGGTCCTCCCCCTTTTCATTTTTTATTTTTTTCCAAAATGTATTATAAGTATCGGATGCGAGTACGGACCACGAAAAAAATCACGCGCTGCGCAACCAGCGAACGACGACGAGAATCTTTCGGAGAAAGACAACACGCGCGCTTCCTCGGGATGAAAAACCGCGGGACAGATTCCGTCAAGTGACGAACGTCGCGGAACGCTCGAGGACAGGTGGAAAGAGCGAGGAGAGGAAGCGACGCGGAACCCGAGCTGTCCGAGTAGAGTCCGCTTCGGAGAACGCATGTAGGATCGGAGCGCGAGAGCGTGGAGAGCCGCGCGTTTCGCATGCCAGATCAACGTCGTACAACCGCGTATAAATGCGGACTCTCAGAATTACTCGCGCACAATCGGCGCGAACACCGGTGAGCAACACTTACCGATCAGCGGGAATATGCTGGGCTGGTCGAGCAGCGACTTGAGACTGTTTTCGACGAGGGTGGGAGAGGAGCGGTCCTTGTCACTCATTTCACGCACTGCGCCACGAAGCCTACAAGTGCACACCTCGGGCCTGCCGCAGCGCACACGCGGAGACACACTCGATGGCACACACCGCGCACGAGTAGTGTAGATAGGATTAGAGAGAAGGCACGGCACGGAACGGAACGGAGCGGACCGCGGGGCGGATCAGCGCGGCGCGACGCGACGCGGTGCGACACGGAGCGGAGCGGAGCGAAGCGGCAAGGCAGACGCGAAGGAACGAATCCGACGATGTTGTACTGTGTGACGAGAAAGAACTAGAGAGAGAGGAAGAATCCGGACCGCAGAAGGATATATGTACACGCGCGGTGGTCTCTCCTCGAGTATATATTATATTTTCTTGACGACGGCGACGGCGACGGCGACGGCACACGCTTCCGCAGCTTGCAATCGCAGTCGTCGCGTGCTTCGTACGTATGTTACGTACGGTTATTGTGCGCGCTTCGTCGTGCGACGGGACGGGGGTCCACGGATCGAAAATTACGACGATATTGTCGGAGAGACCGGTCTTGCGTGCCGCGGAGGAGAGGCGCTTCGCCCGTTCACCGCTTGCCGAACCTCTCACCACGTCGTCACGTCCCTCGCACTATCTCAATCAGCCTGAAACGCCTGTACAGCCGGAGCGCGCGGACCCGTTCTCCCTATACCCGCTTTCTCTCTCTCTCTCTCTCTCTCTCTCTCTCTCTCTGTCTCTCTCTTTCTGTCTCTAAGCGCGTTAAAATAAACGCGGAGCGCTGGCCCCGTGCTGGCGGTGCTCTTGAAAATCAATCTAAAAGTGGCTCGCCTCGTGGCGCGATCTCCTGGCCGACTGGTGGACCGAGTGCCGTTTCAAGCCTGCCGACGCCTGCCGCACTGATAACGAGCACCCAAGCTCTCATGCCTTGCCTACCTCAGCGTTATCAAATACTTGCGCGCGCAATCGCGCACCCGCTCTCTCGCTGCGCGATCCCGCATTAGCGCGATCCGCAGCGCGACGCCGCATCGCATCGCGCCAGAACGCCCGACAACGATCGCTACCGAGAGTACCGAGTTCTGCTGTTCGATCGCTCGACGACTTTTCACGCAATAATTTGTAAAGTAATTGACGCGATCAGATCTTGCTGACGACGAAAAGACTCGATAAGAACGAAGGGTAGCGCCGTAATCGGAAGAGCGAAGGCATTGTATGTTATATATATAATAAGTATACATACGTGTAGATGTATCCCGAAATACGTGCCGCTGTTGAGTTGACTTTTACGATGAGTTCCGATAAAAGGATCGAAAATCTACACGAATGTTAGAATCCGGAATGTTAGGATCATCTGATCTGGATTTCAATCAGAAACGATTCTTCAAAACAGCGCATGAAATTCCATAGTCTTGGCTCATCAAGTAATCGGACATATTGTCATGCGCATGATGTGCTTCTTCCATAAATTTCTGTTGATGAATGTATTATGAATATAAATATTATTATTTAAAATCGTTTTATAATTCTTCTTTCAACAATATCGTTAATAGATAAGAAATTGGACGGTCAAATGGGGTTTTTACAAAATACTCGAAAGTTGATATTAAAAGTAACAACATTTATTATATGTTATATATATTATGATTTCAATAATAAGTATGCATGTAATATATACAACACTGGTATCCATAACAGTTAAATTATTAAGTTACAGCGAAATTATAACAAAAATGTTATCTTTTTGATGTCGATTGAGTAATTTCTTATTTCCAACGCCAGTGCTTCCACCTATTTGGCAAATATTTGATAATCAACTTTTAACTTATAAATTAACATTATACTAATCTAAATAAATAGATAAATAGATAAATAAAGAACTCTGAAATTGATCTATCAAAGTTGATAACTCAAACTATCATTTGGATAAACTCAGTTTAATTCTTTTACGTCTAGTTATATGTATATAAGATATCGATTCCTAGAATCTCGGTTATTTGGAAGAAAAACTTTCCCTAAGTGTGACCTATTTCAGTATAAAAGTTATCAGTACACATAAGTGGAAGATACTTAGCACATTAACTCATATTTAATTTATAGAAATTTGTAGATAAGATAATTGGAGTTCCTATCGAATGATAAATGCCGTCAGATACAGCAATGTATATCTGGCTGCTGCCAGCAACTTTCTGTCCTTCTACTAAATGGCTATAGCATCTGCTTTATCGCGTAAAGAAAATAATATTTTGTTTGTACGAAATTCGAAACGTTCCAAATATTCTCGTGCCAAAAGGTAAAATGATATAATATATAATAATCCACAGAGACAACTGATCTGCAAAATTTCATTTGGGCTATAATTAGCGATCCTACAAACCCAAATTCAGCACACTATGTATGTAGCGCGCCCCTCAGCTCAGGGTAGAAGGTAGGATGAAAGTCATTTTACGTGAAAAGTTGTATTTCTTGAATTCGTCCACCTCATACCTTTCTTTTTGTCTGAAGTTATCTGACTCTTCATGTAAAGCAGAGAAATAATTAACTTTGACTGTTAATAACTTTTTAACGAATAACGAACGATGACTAAACCTGTTGGAGGACCTGTCAGGATCATAAGCTTGACAACATATGTCAAAGTCAAGATCATTAGGGCTGGATCCCCTAATCGGGGAGGATTTTTACCGAAATTGCTATTCATGTGGATAAAAGAAGAAAAGATTTGATAAAAATCCTTTCCAAAAAAAAATCCTAAATATGCTTATAATCAATTTTAATGCTTTCAAAATTCATTAAATAACTATAAAAGTATGTTTTTATCTTTATTGTGTATATTTATTTATTTATATTTACAAATGTAAATAAATAACAGACAATGATTATGGGATTAATGGGAATTGGCGCTGTAGTAATTGCGCTATTATTTCATAAATCCAATATCACAAATATATGCCCGCGCGCGCGCAACAAATTACCGTAAATCATCTAGTTGCCTAACTGATATGGGATTACATATGAGAGAGTGGTAGATCTCCTTACGATTTATAAATATTAATTATACATATTTATAAATATATTCTTACACCGCGAACCTGGACTGTTAGTCCCCGCTCCTTTTACTCTTGAAACAAGTGTAATGAACATTCTATATAATAGGCCTGTTCTTTTTAGCTGAACTTCTTGCACGATTCATCCTTTCTCTTTTTCTCTCCAATGTCGAGAAAAAAGAAATAAAGATGAACTGTGCAAGAACTTTAGCTAAAAAGAACTCACCTCATATTAAGCTTCGCTTTTTGCCCAAAACGCGGAAAATTCAAATATCAGTATCAGAAAATAAGTAGATTCGTAATTAATTAAAGACATATATTATATTACCTCAGATTTTATAATTTATTGTAAAAAGAGGATCTAATAGTGTAAGTAAAATATAAACACAACATTTTTAATATTAACTAAATATTATAATAAAAAATATTACATTAATATTATATAGATATTTATATATTAAATATAGTAAAAGAAAATGATTTTACCGAATTTGACCAAATTTTTACCGAAAAATGAAATATAGATAAGAAAAAATTAGAAATATAAAAAACATTAAAATGTAATAGAAATGTAATATTATAAATATTAAATAGATATAATAAACAGATATAATTAAATAGATATAATTATAATAAACAATATTATCATATTTAACATTATACCTTTAAAAATAATGTGAGAAAATAATTTTACTGATATATTAAAAAATTCCCTAAATACAGATCAGAAAATAATTTTATTGTAATCAATCAAAATTATGTAGGAATCTCAAGCAATGCTGCAAAGAATTTTGATATTCTATAAATAAGTAACTAGCATAATTTAAACGTTCTACATAATTATTTTGATGGTTCAACAAAGTTAAAAATAAAAATTACTTTTATTAACACAGATTTTATAATTTGTTATACAAAAAAACATGAGTAACATAATAAACATAAATGTAACATTTTAAATGTTAAATTAATATTATAATAAACGTCACTATATTAATATTTTTTTCATATAATTTTTCACATAACAATAACGATCATTTTATAAATCTTTTTAATTTTTAATTTTATAAAATTAATATTTTGCACATGAATGATAGAAACTTCGGTTATCGGTTGTTTGAATTACGTGACATAATTCATTGATCGATATTTTAGTTCTTGAATAAGAAGTATGGTGGCACTGTTTCTACGTTCATTATAGAGTCCCTAGAAGAAGAGAGTCTGGACATTCGGGGTTCTGCGTGATTGGTGCACATGACTTGTGCCTTCACAATAGTAGCACCAATACGGAACACCTTGCTCACTCAGCGCGAACGGGAGGAAAATTAGAATTGAAATACATTGTACTCAGAATTTAGTAGTATCACAGAAGTAATGATCAATGTATGTATATTTCCTAAAAAATTGAGAAATATCTTTGGCGAAGATTCAATGTACATACATATGATGCAATGTATATAATATACACTGACTGTGTACTCCCAAAATTCACTACCACTATTAAAAATTTATTTAGTACACACGTGAACTATAAGGCATATTGTTTTTAATCGATTTTTTGCATCTCGGTTTTTAAATCGTTTTTGATTAGAGCATCCAGATATACAACTTGGCATTTTTTTATCTACAAAGTAATTATTTAATGATGAGATTAATATATTGTCTAATTGATATTTAATTTTTCTTTATGCCTCTATGTGTTTCTCTTTATTATCCTTTCAACATGTATAAATCGCGAAATAGCCATGTATTTTTGTCAGCAATAGTGCATCCTAATTAAGTGAAGAATATAAAAACAGATTATCTATTATTAAAAAAAAAGGAGTATAAGCAGTAACTATTTCATTTAAATTATATCAAATAATATAAACTCTAACTCTAATAAATTTTTTCGTTAAAGAGACATAAAAAATTATAAAATTTGTAACAAGACATGCAATTTGCAAATTTGAGATTTTACTCTAGAATAGAAAATTATATAATATTTGTATATATTTATAGAATATAAAAAATTATTTCTTTAAAATTAAAATTAAATATACGGGGAAAAGAAGTAAAAACTGCAATTTTATAATTATTCATGGTCTTATACACTTTTTTTCGTATTAATTTTTTTAAAATATATGCTACAACTTTTGTAAGGATTATTCCACAGAAATCTTAAATATATACTTTTCATATGATAGTTATATTAAAGTATAATAATAAATGCAAATTGTGAGAAAGCGATAGGATAAGATAGGAAATGAAATAAGACATTTGGCATGATATTCAGTTGTATATAATTACGAATGAAAATGACAAATTACGCACATTATGAAGAATATGTAGAGAACGCAATATTGTAAAGTCTAGAACTATATATGATAGTCTCAGATCATTATTTCATTACATTAAAAGATATGCTGTCCTCGTGAATTAGATTATATAGTCATATAATCAACCATTGTAAGAATTATAATTTCGTCCTACTAATTATAATTAGTGTTGAAAAATTCTAAAAATTGAGCGTTACATCATAAATGTAACGGTATCAAATAAAATAATCATGCGAATAATTAGTTTTAATTAGATACAAACAGGAATTGAATTGAAAATATTTTGTACTGCTGTTAACATACACGAGAATAACAAAAATATAGTAAGAAACAATTTTAACAAAAGAAAAACATTTGTAGCAGATTCCGATTGATCGATTAAGATAAAGAACTTCTCTCTTGCATTCTTCCGAATCTAAATTGTCACGCATCTAATAGATCGAATTACGCTAACTTGAACTACATTGCCATATATTAGTATAAATTATAAAACTCGCTTTATAGTTTTATATTCGAACTGAATCAAATTAACTCGAATCGAAACATAATTAATTTGTTAATAATAATCTAATTAATCAATGACGATCAAATGAGAATGATCAATTGTCAATTGCAAAATGTACTCAAAGACTTCTTAAACTTACCGTTCTGGCGAACAAAATCATTGTCATGCACGAAGTCACCGATAATCGCGCGACGTACATTTGTAGGGATGAGTAGAAATTTCATCGTTATTAATATGCACGAAATATCAGTACATGGAAAAAATAGTTTGCTGTTCTGAAAATTTAGCCAAATAGAGGTGTGAAAATAATTTTGTTGGACCATTAAAATAATTACGCTTTCAAGCGTAATAAACAATGTTTTGATGATTTAGCAATCCACTTTCTACATAATTATTTTCCAGGTCCAACAAAATTATTTTCTGATCGGCATTTAGCTAAATTTTAAGTAATTTAGCAAAAGCATTCTTTTCGTACAATGAAACTACAGAAATATGGCTGATTGCAAAATGTCGGGATTATCCCTTCTTTTCTATACTTAGAATGGCCGCATCTACGAAACTTGCCCAGTTACGCACGCGTATATCAATTCTTATTTTCTTTATACGGCTTCTTATTTTCGTTAATACATTCCGATAAATAATTTTCTTATAAGAAAGTTTAACAAATTGCATGCATCGGTATTGTACCGTGTAGCAACGAAACAACGTTTCATGTACCTTGAGTCATCTTATCGGAGCGATCGAACGAATCGCAATTACTATCGATCGCTTCATCACTACTGCTCTACATATTTTATCAACATAACGAAAGAAGCGACTGCGTAAGAAGTTATTTACAAAATTACTGCATGGAAAGAACTATTTACTGGAGTAAAAATTTAGCTAAACACAGATTTGAAAATAATTTTCTTGGATCATCAAAATAATATAAACATAAAAATCTCAAGCATGCTAAATAATGCTGCAAAAAAATGTTAGCATTTCAACAACCAGTTTAATTATGTACCCTACATAATTATTTTGATGGTTTAATGAAATTATTTTCAAATCTATATCGAGTTAAATTTTTAAATATTTCAACAGAACCTTTCCGTATGAATTATTTTCTATCGATTTATCTAAGTATTATTCCTGAAAATCATGCTCGTGATCCGAGCTAGTCTAGTCTGCGAGATCCGACTAAAACCATGACGATTGTTTGCGGTGGGATCATAATCAGCGCGACACCCGCGACACACTCAAACCCAACAAACGCTGACGGACTCGGTGGTGGTTTGCGGCATGCCGCCGATGCTTGCTCGGTGCTGTTTGAAGAGCGCCTGAATTTCCGCCGGCGTGGAGGACCACCGTCGGTGCCTAGTCTTATCTAAAGGCACTTCCGGAAGACCCACCTCGGTGTGGCAGCCTTTGATTGGCGTGATCGGTAGGGCTGCCGAAGCAGGTAGGCCTACCTCCTGGAAGGAGCTAATCGAGAAGAATCCACTTTCACCCTCGGCGCTGCTCACCGGACTGCTGGCCGGCTTTACTTTAGGTTTACCAACTAGACCCATAGATTCTTTCTTTTCTAGTCGCTTCGTAGTCCTGCTGAGCGTCGAAATTGGTGTACCGTTGGACGTGATTCCATTTGACGCGGCAAGCGCGAGAATGTCCTCCTCTTCTGTCGTTTTACTGCTACTCGAGTTCCAGGAGGCAGTGTCAGGTGACCTTCTCACACTTGGTACGAAGCTTTGCAAATTTCGAGTAAACTCGATGACAGACGTTTTGACGAGGCTTGGCGATCTACTGTCGTCCTGATGACCGCTGCTCGATTCGTTTCCGCGACTACTATTGGAGCATCCGGAAGAGGCTGTGGCCTCTTGTAAAGTTGTCGAATTGGCGAAGTTACTGTTCGATAGGGAGAAAGACGTGTCATGATGACGATGGTGATCCACCGTAGGAGAAGGAGAAGATCCATTTTCCTCGACCGGCGTCATTCTCGCCAAATCGGGCTCTCGCATTGACAGCAAGGACTCGACGGTCCTCAATAACCTGTAGAAATATTTCACACATTGATTTAACACATTGATTTTTCTTAATAATGCAAAAATAATAATAATATAGATAATTATTAAGACAAAGATATCTAGTAAGCAAATTGATAGCAATTGATTATCGTTAAATTGGTATCAGAAAATGATTAATCGGAGTTGGTAACAATTCCGATAATGTTCTAACAAAGCATGTATACATAACCATACAGCAAAATGTCAGTAAACACCGAGTGGAACTTTGATCTACCTTGGTTTTAATCGATTCTATCAATTTGCTGTCAGGTTATCAGCAACCTTTGCACGATTTTTCTAATAATTTACTCTCATATTACATCAGTGAATTCCGTATACCTGCTACCAATTTGCTAACTATGGAATAATATAATGGAAGTGTATTAAATTCTGTGCCTTTTTGTCGATAATTTGCAAACATTTGACAATATTTTTTTAACAGACTTGACTGACTGGGTAATTAATGTTAATAGTAGCAAGTTAATAATTCGATTTACGAACTTAGGATTTTCATGAAATCTTTCTCACCTAAACGCCTCCTGAGACAACTTCTCCGGCGGTATCTCATCTGGATTCAGTTCTGTCTGTTTGGGTTCGCGATAAACGACGTTATCGGGAACGTCGTTCGTCTTACTGAGATCCAGCGGTGGCTTAACACGTGGCGTTGTGCTGTGCACCGGGTCGTTTCTTCGCAGAACCGACCAGGTGAACTCGCGGAAGCAGGTAGGGCTTGGCGAACTGATCTGTGTGACCGATTTGGCGCGTGTGAACGGCGAGGATGTCGATGGCATTGCGATTCCGCGACTTGGCGACGGATCCGTGTGCATCACCGTGTGCACGCTGCGGCTACGTGGCACACGTCTCTTGTCCTTGGAATTTTCCTTGGCATGCAGGATCTCCAAGCTCCTGTGAGCCCGGCCCAAGAAATGAGCCACTTGTTCCATCGTAGAACGATACATTTGCCTATTCGATTCGACCTGTAAAATTGATCGATAACAAAATTATTGTACAAAATTATTGTAATGGGGAAGGGTCACAATACATCCTCCTTCATTAATAATATTGTTTAAAAAATAATCTGATTTGCAAATATAATCAAAGGATAACATCCGCAAAGAAGAAAAATGAAAAGAAAAAGGAGTAAAGATAGTAATACGGACGTAGTTTTTTGAAGTAAATTTATTTTTAGAATCTCTTGCGTGCACGATATAATCGATGGAGTTTTAGTTCTTTTTTTTTCAAAGGATATTAAACTTCCTGACGTTCCATGTAGAATTCTGAGAAAATATAAAGTAGAAGTATCTCAGACAAATTACAACTTGTTTTTATTATATAAAAAAATACACATAAAAATATTAATAATAACTATTTCAATCAAGGAGAGAAATTGAAATGTCTTAATAATACTTTTCTTACAACTTGAGGAAATAATTATGAAATTAATAGTCTATTTCCAGAATCTCGCACAATATCAATGAATTTTTAGATTTTTAGATTTTAGAGTATTACATTTTCTGACACATTCTATAAAAAATTCCAGCGAGAAAATATAAAATACAAATATTCCCAAATATCACAGACAAATTACAACTCTTTTTATTATATAAAAATAAATAATAAAACTATTTCAATCAAGGAGATAGATTATAAAGTCATAATACTCTTTTTCTATCACTTAAGATGTTATCAAAGTATATTTGAAGTTGAGCGATCAAAAGATGTATCGTATAGCACGTATATATAAGTTCATTCATAAAATGATAATGGATGAACACAAAAAAAATTCGACGGGATGAAAATCGCATGGATCATCAAGGAGGAAAAATAGCTAATCGTATGCCGACCAGTTGTTATGTGTCGTGATATCGAGTAATCGGAACGAGGTAAACCGGTTGGCCATGTTATCAGTCGCTTCGTCTTCTACTGATCTTCAGCTATCGTGCGATTACGAACCTGTTTGACCTGCCATTGGAGCGTATCGACTCGCGCTTGAAGAAAGACGTTTTGCAGGAAGGCGCTCTGCAACCTCCGGTTTTCCTTCTTCAACGACTGGCATTGCTGCAATGAGAAAATAAGACTACTTATACATCCGTGCTCTCTCGGATACTTTTAGATTATGATTTGATGTAATGTTGCCATCACGACTAGTTTTAAGGAGAGAAATCATGGGACTTCTACCATTAATTAAAAGATAAGAAAGAACTTTTTAGCTATTATTATCTTAGTAAAATTTACAGGATGTTTTTCTTCGAATGAGAATATTTTTCTGGAGCTAGAAATTTCTCCAGATGACATGTTATTCTCCATTAGAATAAACGTACACGCGTCGCCTGGCAGCCGCGAATTCGCTATGATTTTCGACTTTCTTCCGATAATATATTTCCGACGTCTCCTTTTTCATCTTACATCGCGTACAATCATAACTAGATTCAAACTCGCGGAGCGATTTTATGGATCCATTGACATTGCCTCGCCATGCATTCCACCTCGCTTTATTAGCAAAAACTCATGTTTCTACCCTAGTAACGATCTTCTTGGAGAGTATAAGTATAGAGAAACGAAAGAAACGGAACATAACGCGAGTATATTTGCGAGAAAGGAAGAAAGAGAGGAGAAAAAGAGACGGGAGATACGGACGAGTTGCGGGTCTAATAGTCGGTACGAAATCACGATTCTAACGAGGATACTTCAGTGTGAGATCTTGCGTGCGCGCAATAGCGGTCCACGTGTGTCGCGAGGTACGAGATAGATGGATGAAAGAGATACAAAACACAGAAAACGTAAAGCGTCGATAGCTTTCCGTAATTAATCACAGGACGCTACCTGGCGTGAGCGTATTATTATGAATTTTACGCTATTCTGCTAATTACGAGGGGTACTTATGTCGATTAATAACACGTCCGACAATATAATAGCGCCGTTTTTAAAAAATACTTTCCGTTCAACGAGCTATGTAATGGGAACTTTGAGGTAATCTACGTGTATCGGTTAATTAATTAAACGCAATCGTAACCAATGCAGGCCTACAAACCTCCTTCTACTGACAATGCATACTTTCCTGTTTTTATCAATATTTTCAATAAGGTCGTGAGATTTTTTTCTTTTCCTTCCTTTCCGCTAGAATTCTGTGCAATATGATATATTTTTTTTTACCTTATTATAAACTGAAAAAATATATTAAATTTTAATTAATATCTATTTGTTTGAATTGTATTAACTGAATATTTACAGAATGTAAACATATATTTATTTTTTTGTACAAGAATTAATTTGATTTAATTATCATTTTTTTTATTGAGAAAGTATTTATTTAAATAAAAATTAAATTGTTTAAGCAAAAATTTAGTACATTTTTTTTCAATATACCGTCCGCTTTCTCTCTTTATACATATTGATTATTATGATAAATATCATCATATGCCTCGATGATTGAATCGGAAAAGACGCCCAATTAATCGAGAGTTCCAATCCTAGTTGATGACATTTTTCGCAATAAGTTCTTGGTAGTGTTTTAATATATTTATTAGCATTAATAATATTAATAATATTTATTTCAGTTTGTGTTTCGAACATTTCAAGTTCGAATATAATCGGCGCATTTACAACCAAAGATGTATTTAAATGATACATTTATATACAAATATTATTAATCACATACGAAGAAGAAAAACTAGTATTTTTGTGTGAAAATTGTGCCAATAGCAAGATATTTGTAATATCAACTATAAATTAGTGTAAAGAGTAAAATTAAAAAGATTGATATGATATATAGGATAAGAAATATTTACAAGTTTAAATAAAAATAGGTTTAGATAAAAGTAAATAATAAGTAAAAGTAAGTAGATAAGTTTAGAGATGAAAAGAAGAATATATATTGAGAGTGAATTCCAGTCAATAAATATTAAGATATGGAATGAATGTTAATTAAGATATGATAAAGTAAAACTACAAACCAAGATTTCTCTTGGCATATAAACTGCAACAATAATAGTTGCTTCTATTATATGTATTGAACACCAAGATTCAACTTCGGCTATATATGTGCTTCTTTAATTTTTTCATTTTTTTAAGTTTCAAATCAAATTTTTTCAAATATAAAATAGAAAAAATATTAAGTAATTTACTCAGAGGCACATAGAAATTAAACATCAAGAATAAACGAATCAGATATAGAAATTAAAGAATCGTAACCTAATCGCATTAGCCAATCAACATTTTTACACAATAAAAAATATAATATCTTTGAAAAAACCATTGTAGCAATTTTTTTCGAAAAGAATTTTAAATTTCAGAAAGTTTACTTTAAAATGCTTATCTATTAAAATTTCCCTTAAAAAGTTTAAAATAATTACGACGTGTTATTAGCAAAAAAAAATAATGATGACGTAAAAAACCGCGTGACGATCATTAACATCGGGTGTTTCATTATCTGCGTCACACATTAATTATCACTACCTTAGCCAACTAGATATTCTCTATCTTGACATGAAAAATTGTAACTGAATAATGTTGCGAATAATGTTGTCGGCTTTCTAGGAGAGCGCGGAGCGATGGTGAACGGGCAAGGAGGTAGATCATAAATCAGAGCCCCGGTGAGAAAAGGTCACGAAGGAAGCTGGAGAGAATCGGCAAGGATTTAATGAGGTACGCTTCACTTTCCATGTTTTTCGCGGGAGCATTTAAACGACCGACGAAATTACACTTGGTCTCGCGACGCCGCGAAAGAAAAGTTCGGTATTAATTTCCAGATCCTATCGTTTTATTTTCGTGCGTTCCTGTTTTTCCTTTCACGCTTAATCGATCGCACGATATCGTGTGCGGCAGCTGCTGGCCACGCAATATCGATATACCGTCCGATAACATCCAGAGGATCTATCGATTCCGCATCTCTCAAAGAATTTAATGAAACCTTCGACCAAACTCGAACAAGACGAAGGCAATTTTCTATCTAATTTCGATAATCATCGCCGCAGCGTGGCCGGAGTAGAATCGTTGTAGTTATTAACGGATGACCATCGTCGTCCTTCGAGAATAGCTCGTTACAATAGCTCGACCTTCGATTATATCCAGAAGTAAAATATTCACTTGCTTTTGCAATTCATAATACCGTTAGTTTTTTAGAATTGTTAGTTAGAATTGTCGCAGCGCTTCCAATTAATGAAAAACCCCGTATCTTTAATCTTCCAGAGCTAATACCAAAATCTGTAATACAATTACTGGCTGGATTTGCAAAGTCTATTCTACAATTGAGTAGTTGTAAGTGATTGTAGTGTGAAAATGGAATCACAGTCGAATATGAAAAGAATATTCTGTGTAATATTCGATAATGACTATAGAATGAGCTTAAAATCTATTTTATATTATAATTAAAAGACACTAATTAATTGATTGCGAGAAACTAAAATAACATAACTCATATAAAAAGGTGTGGCGAATTTATCGCCACTACTCTAGCTGCAAATCAAATATAAATGACAGTTTTTTATCTCAAGTAAAAAAATAGCATATACGGAAGATACCAATTACATATTAATCCGTGAAGGCTTCTCAGCTGTTCGAACGAGAGAAAAAAAAA
>Ga0157364_1002047_pt1 | contig 18201 bp, 12 predicted proteins | sample AttsexASBM2_FD_111476 | JGI IMG/M metagenome (GOLD analysis project Ga0157364, IMG submission 111476) | Fungus gardens microbial communities from leaf cutter ant in Ribeirão Preto, State of São Paulo, Brazil - Atta sexdens ASBM2 | ecosystem: Host-associated > Fungi > Mycelium > Unclassified ...
CTTGTGTATTTTTTTTCGTTGGTAGTGACAAATTTATAGGTAATTTTTACTTTTTTTTAACTAAATCTATGCAAAAATTAAATTTAAATAACATTAATTACTGCCCACGTAATCATATTATTGCTTAATTATAAGATATAATTTTAATTTTATATATATATATACATATATATATATATATATATATATATATATATATATCTACATTATTTATTATAACTGGCTTCTGCTTATTGTTGCAATGTGCAGCATGAGGCATTGTAAGCTTCGAAACATCATAAACATTATTTTTTATTAATAATACTCATTTGAACATATGTTATTTAAAGATTACTTCACGTTATGTCTACATTTTTGAAATGTTTCATTATTGTAGTTATTATATCAGTAATTAATCGTCTGATATACTAGTAAAATTTTTTCTTAAATCTTTTCTCGGTAAATTTTATATAATATTAAGTACAGATTGAAATGAAAATCTTAATTGATATATAATAGTGTTAAAATTATATGTATGATCAGAGATGTATTTAATCTAATTCTTAAAGTGTATCAGGTGATTAATGCAATATGTAGCACATTTTTCTAAAAGTATATCAACCTTCCAACATAGGTCTCTGCGGAAATTGGATAGAAATCGCCTATGGTACGAAATCCGGAAGTGTCAGAGTTATCGTTCAGCATCCCGAAACAGTTGGCCACGGTCCCCAACTATTCCAAACTTTTACAGTGCATCAAAGCAGCGTAACCAAAGTATGTTCAGTATCAATAAAATTATATATTAATATTGTACATTAAATTATAATATTAACCTATGTGCAAAAATTATATTACAGGTAACACTCTCGGAAAAATACTTAGTGTCGGTTTGCTCGGAATATAATCACGTCAGAAGTTGGGCAGTGACCAGATTTCGCGGAATGATTTCGACTCAACCGGGATCGACGCCAGAGGCAAGCTTCAAAATTGTTTCTTTGGAAGCAATTGATTCATGCGTTAGCTACAATGCCGGCAATGATTTCGGTATGATTAATATCGCAGCTCTTAAATTATCATTCTTTCTATATGATTTAAAATTATTTTTAAATAATACTTTTTATGTAATGTATATTTTAACGTGTTTTTATTTTTATTAAATATCTTTTAAAATATGAATTTGATCTTTTTGGTTTATTTAATATACGAATAAAATATTCATAGGACCATTCGGCGAACAAGATGACGAGCAAGTATTCGTACAAAAAGTGGTACCCGAAACTGATCAGTTATTCGTACGATTAGCGTCGAATGGGAAAAGAGTTTGCGTAATACAGTCGGTGGATGGCAGCATCATAAGCTCATTCTATGTGCACGAGTGTGAAGGTTCTAGTCGTATGGGCTCAAGGCCCAGACGTTTCATATTCACTGGTCATTCTAACGGCACCATTCAAATGTGGGATCTCACAACGGCATTGGATCCGTCTTTCAATCCCACTCGAGGTACGTTACTCTCTCCCGTTGTGTGACGTAACGGAATCAGCGAGCATGACTCACATACGTGAAATAGTGTAGGAAATAGAGAATTAACATAAATTATATATTTAAGACGTTCTATGGGAAGCAAACAATATATTTATTTATTCCATGTTATTCTGTTTATTCTATATTTTTCCTTTATTTATTCTCTAATAATTTTTTTTATTATTCAGATTGTATTTTAGAGAGAAAAAAATGGCCTCTATATAAATTATTACGATTATTTCTTTATGATAAATATTAATTTTATATTAATTTTCTACAAGATTTTTTGTAATTATTTTCGTCGATTGAATTAAAATGTATTATCAGATTTTTTTTATTATCTTTCTGTGTCTTTTTTACAATAGATACCTCCGGTGGACCTACGCCAGAAGAACTTTGGAAGTTGTTGGATCAATGTGATCTAAGCAACAGCCACTGCTCAACGCCTTGTATTAGTCCGTCTCCTTCTTTACTCGCAGCTGGACCTAGAATTAAGTCAAGTAACGTATTGTTTCTCAATCAATCGCAAAATCCAGAACCAACGCCTGGACCAAGTCAAACGTAAGGATGTGCCTGATGATGCAAGGTATGTCGTGCCAAAGTGCATACAAACAGAATCTGCATTTATTTAATTATTTATTTATTATAAACCATCAAAAAGTCTGTAGCCATAGTTCCTAAATCGCCATCTTGCATTTTCAATGTGTAATGAGACCGAAGTTTGCTATCTGTCTACTTAACAGTGCAATTTAAAAATAACGTAACGAAAGGTATGACTGTATTTATAAATTCTGTAGCCATTATTGTTGAAATCATTTAATAGAAAATTTGCTCTTGTGCGTAAATATATGTACTGTTTTATTAAATTATTTTTAAGAAAGCTTGATAACATCACTATCGCTTTTGAATTATACGCAAGAATATTGTTGTTGACATCATAACAAAATTTTTCTAAAATTTACTGTTTAAAAAATTCTGTAAATATCTAGAAATTCATAATTATATATTTTTCTTGCTACTAATTGTTATTTGTTTTATTACAAAATGGCTATTAAGAAAGATCGATTTTATGATATTGATATTGTTCGATGTAAATTTTTATATGTTGGCTCGTTTAATAAGATAAGAGAAGGAAGAGATATTTGACAAAATCAAGAACTGATAGATAATATAAGTTAAACATTTTTTATATTATGTATATATGTATATTCAGTTATCTATTCTGTATCAATGTTATAAAATGAATCAAACACGAGATGTGTAGAATCATGCACGGAATCATGTTATTTGTCACATCATTTTAATTTCTCGAAACAAGATTACCAAATAGTTTCGAATTCTGATAGATTTACATTGTAAATCGGTGTTGACTAACATTATGTCATCATTATATGTATATTAATTTCTATATAGCGATCTTGCTTCGAGTATAAAACACTTAACATTATTTCAACATTGTATCAACATTTTATATCCTGAATATTATTTAAGAAGTTGATTTTACCACTTATTTCTTGGTTAAAGAATAGTATACATTATGTATGCAATTAAAAGATTACACATATATTCGAAGATCGAATTGTACTCTCATTATATACATAAATACTTCCAGCTTTACTGCATATATAATGTATACGTGTTCATCAGTGTACATATACATATATAAAACTTATAGTAATATTATTGCGCAACCGCGTTACTTCTGTGATTTAAATAAACCATTGGTATGTGTATGGAGATATATACTGCTTATTGTTTGAATATTTATCACTGCCATGTACATATGGACATTTTATATACACTATACATAGAGACTGTTATAAAAGTAGACGAGACTTAGAAAGATCGTTTTAGAATTTTCTCAGTAGGTTACATTAACTCTATAATAATCTATATTATAATTTTTGTTTATAAAAATCTTTCTCTGTGTCTAAAAATCGATAACATTTAACGAATTGTGGTTATGAAATAATATAATATAAATGTTGCGGCATATAAATATGTGCAGCAATTCGTAAATAATAATTAGAGCTGGATTCTTCGCATTTTGCGAACAAGTTCATCTAACAGTTATAACATTCGTAATCACTATTATAAAAGTTTAATTCTCAGGCACTACGGTGATATATTTTGTAACAATGCCAAACTGCACGATTAGTTAAATTATAGCTATACGAATTATAGTTAAAATTAGTTTAGAGTAATGTTAATTTCTGCATTATTTTTCGACAGATAGGTATTGTACTCTTTGTTAAACATAAATATAAAATATTCCACAACAATGTGTGTGTAAACCGGAAGATCGGTGGAATAATTGCGGTAAATTCTGCATAAAAACATTTAACCCTAGTATTTGTTATATCCTAATATTTGTTAGAGATCGGACGTGTCTCATATAAAGTGTTTAGTCCAGAATAAATTATTATTGAACAATGATGGATGAGTCATCGGCATCAACAAGTAACACCAAGCGATCAAACCGATCACAAACAAACACATCAATCCAGCTCTTTTCAGTGGATCTTTGTATGCTGCTATCTCAGAAAGATCAGGAAATCCCATGTGATTGCAGAATGAATGCGCAGCAAATGGTGCAACAAAATGTCCTAAGAAAAATACATGAAATCGAAAAACTTCTTTCGCTAATAATTTTAGAACAAAAAAAGTTAAAATGATCCCACCTGTTCTCGCAAAAAGAAAGGCTGCATACGCTCCAAATAACGTTGTGTACGTAGACTGAAAACCTAAATTCAATGTAATTATTTCAGTTCATTGGATGTTATAAGGTGCTTTCCATTTGATGACACAAGCATCATTCTTTCTTCAATGAGTGATGAACAAAGATAGAATATACTTGTAGAAGACACTTGTGTTACCAAATGAAAACATCCATAGATTCCAAGTATTCGCCTCAAAACTTACAAGATATAAACAATGCGTGTTTGATGCTCATTCCCATCTTTACTCTCTCCACTACATGATGGAAGTGAGCCACCCCGAAGAATAAAGGGCATACGAATATGGCAGTAGTCGGGGTGAAGCATTGCAGAAGTAACGGCAACATGCAAGCCCTAAAGGTCCATTCCTCGGATAACGGAGCGACTACCTGATTTCTCCACCAAGTTAAAGTTTGTACGCTCGCCAGCCAATACATGGGTTCTATGATAAATGTACAGCTATAACTGTTATACGTTAATGTCAATTTCCACAAATACAGATTAATTTTAATTTCAGTTCTTATATAAGTTCTTATAACTTATACTTTAACTTTTTTTAATTTTTAGAATTAGAAAAGAAAGAATAAGTTGGAATCGAAATTAAAGTTAATTTATATTAATGGATGTTAGACTCTCAAGTCGAGTTCGGATACCAACCGGTGTACAATCGCCACAGCCCATTGAATCCCTGTAAACTCAAGGGACCTAGGAACAGGATCATTGTTAGGAGCAACGATATCACAGTCGCCTGTATCAGACCCGTCCATCGAAGACCCAACATTTCCCAGATGGTTGTCTGTTAGGTACAATAAAAATAATTATCTATAGAGAATAGTCTAAATCGTGTGTAAACAGAAAATACCTTTTGAAGTATCTTATCATTTAGTCCAAAGTATAAGGATACTGGCGAAATAAGAGTCATGATAAATACACTAAAAAATCGTTTCTTTATAGTCGATGGATGCTCTCTGAAACATAAGTCATCGAGTGTAAAGTTTAATGTTAGAATATGATATCAAATATTTTTATAAATAAATATATAATTATATAAATATATGAAAAATAATTATATGAAATGTCTGAATTATATATTATATTGCGGAAATTAAATATATTGCGGAATAGAATTATTAATTTTGCCAATTGCTTCACAATTATTATAGTCTGAAATTATATTTGCTTGTGCAGCTTGTTCATACTAGAATTACTTGAACATCTTTTTTTAAATCTATACTATGTATTATATATTTATATATTTAGTTGAAAAAATTAAAAATTGAAGAGAGAAAGTTTATCATCACATGTTGCGACAAACGTCACAAAAAATCTTAGAAAACAGATCGTTTTAAATTTGAATAATTTTTACAAAAAATTATAAAAATTATAAAACATTTTGACTACTTTGATATATTACTTGATATATTACTGGAAATTGATAGGATTATTAATTACTTCCTAGTTGCTTTATAATTATTATAGTTATCGAATTATGTTTAATTACGCAAATAACTTCTTTAAAAGAAGAATTGCTTTAAAAATTAAGATTGAAAAAGAAGTAAATTAACTTAATTATTGGAATGACAACATCATGGAAATATGTCATAAATTCGAGTAATTTTTCTACAAAATTATAAAGCGCTTTAATAAAGTACTTTTTTTATGTCATATGGATTCGAATATCGCGCCAAAAGGACGCCGTTAATCGTGTACGATCTAGATGGCGCACTCGATGTCTCCTCCATCGCGTGACGTTCCCGGAATTCCGTTTGACGAGTTTCACCGTGCGGCGCTGGCTGCCGTTTGTCCAGAAATTGTCAGAAATTCCAGGAGCGGCGCCGCGACAGGGAGCTGCAGAGAGCGCCACCACGTGCGGACAACTGCGTGCGTCAGTCACAGCATCCATCCGGTCGGTGCGGGACGGTTCGCGTTCGCGAGCGGTTTACCGAACAGACAAGTGTGCTCGGACAAAACGGAGGCGCGAGCCTCCTCCACGCGAGGAGTCTCGCTGGATGGACTGGACGTTTATCGAAGGAAAGGAAGAAGCGCGGGGTGACATCGAGACTCGAGAGTGTGCGGTGATCACGCCGTCGTCGCTGTCGTTGCCGACGCCAGACGCGTTACCGCAACGTACCTGTTGTGCGGCGAACTCCAGACATAGAGACTCGCCACGTAGACGATCGAGAGCGCGAGGCATGCGAGGATCGCCGTGGCGCAGTTTGACGAATTATCGGTACTTGATTCCGCGGCCTCCATAACTCCATAACCGATGTCGGTCGCCTGTGTCGCGCTCCACTGCGGAAGGGGGGCTCAGTAATAAGCCCCGTGGTGTTAGCAGAGGATCGCGGGGACGAGAGAGAGAAGGAAAGAGAAGAGAGATAGAGGCGCCGCAGCGGTAGAGGGTTGGAGACGGTAGAAGTCGAGACTCGACGGTGTGGTGTGAGTCGAATGGGGGGTGGGGGGTGGATGACGGCACTGGCAGTACTGGCACGCACTCGCACTCGCGGGGCAGAAACTTGTCCGATTGGCGGCTGCCCTCTAGGCCAGTCGGCGAGCAGAGACCAAGAAGATGGCCGCCGTGCACGGTGGTAATGTCGCTATTGTGTAGTGCATCCTAAGCTTTTGGCAGCTTTTCTGCCGTGGGCAGCGTCCGCCGAACACGGTACCGCGGCGGCTGCCCTACTGCCGGGGACGGGGAAAGGGTACCGCTAGATCTCATCTTCGAGACATATCCTCGTAGTAGTCGGCAAGTGCGACGAATCGCGATCGACAGAAGCGGAACAGGAGAGGCAGACGGCGACGGAAGAGGAGCAGGAGGTGGAGGAGGAGGAGGACAACGACGGCAACGAGGACGGACACGAGGACGACCGCCGAGGGCCGCCGACGACACGAAGATGCCGAGCGCGTCGTTTTCGTCGTCGCGCAGCTACGTGCGGAGGTCGCGTCGGAAAAACGGAAACAGGATCCCCTTGCCGAGAACGGGTAAGCCGAATGAGCGAGCGAGCGAACGAACGAACGAACGAACGAACGAGCGAGCGAGCGAGCGCAACGGAGAAAGAGCGAGTGAACGAACGAGAACGAGTGAGTTGGAGTGAACGAAGAGGGACGAATCGAGGGAGCGAGCGAGAGCGAGGAGACGAGACAAAGACGGCTTTTCCGTGCCGTCGCCGTCGCCGTCCTCTCGTCCAGGATTCTTACGACCGCTCCGGCTCTTCGTCACTTCGTCATCCCGTCGAGATTTCGCGTCGAGATCCTCCGGGGTGCTTGCGACATCGGTGACGATCCCCGAGACTCCACGCCTTTGTTCCCTGGGAACTACATATGCACGCGGGGGCAAACGCCGCATTTCCTGCTCGCCCTCGCTTCAATATCCGCCCATTTCTTCACGGCTTTTTTCTCCGGTCTCACTTCTCCGGTCTCCTCCCACGATTCTCCCCCGGTTTCTTTTCTTCCATCCTCTTGACAGTCTCGCTTGAAACAGCGGACTTTGGAAAGGTGCTAAAAGAGGTGACCTCAAATCTGTGTCCAGTGAAAAGGAAAAGAAAGATTGCTTTTGGGACTATAAATTTAGTATTATAATCTGATGATATATAGAGAACAGTTCTGTTCTAAATATTCACAAGCTGCTGCATGTATTTCATGTTTAGCTGCTTTGAATATATGCTCTATGCGTTTTGCAGCTGAGGTTAGGTAGCGTAGAATGTGTGCAATGATAAAACTGTCAATCGGAGTACTCTCGCTCGCAGTTGCAACGACAAAGGAGCAACGTAGTTAACATCAGATGACAATCGCGTGTTTAACTATCAAAACGTCAAACTCCGCAATGCTGTCAATCGTATCTCGATCATTCGTGCTCCGGAATTTACGCCACCTTCCCCCCTTCCCCTTCCCTCCTTGTCTGTGAATCGCTTTTCGGATTTACGAGCAATTTCCGATTGGCAACTACTAACGGCCATATTGCTTTTCGGTATTTGTGAATAATTTCTGATTGGCGGCTGCGCGTCCACGGGAACGCGATACAGTTCGTGGACCGAAAGAAGGTTGCAACACTTTCTTTTTCTGTTCTTTTTCCTGCCGATGAATTGCGGAACGAAGCGTCTCTCTTGCCGTTGCGCGCTGCTGTCCGGGTAAACAATGGTGAACGAACGACTAATCGAACCGCCGGATACTGTTCAGCGGGTTCAGCCTTGAATGAGAGCGTGAATCGGTGAATTGGTAAAATTGCAAATACCGTCAAATCGCAATTTCGAAACGAGGACGAGAGGAAGCGTCGTGTGCTCGCCAACGGGAAACGGTGGGTGATCATCGTTGCAATAATATGTAGGGCCGAGTGTCTCTAGGCTATAATATAATAAGGGTTGAACGACCCCACGGTGGATCGAGGGTATGCGACCCTTAATGTAATGCAATATCGTGATGAAATGAAGTCTCCCGCTCCGTTGGAGAACATTTGCTTTTGTATGCCTCGTGCAGAAACGGTACCATACGTCCTATAAGCCGATCCTATCGATTCGCGATCTCCACTTCGCGATCAATCCGCCGGAATGTTGGCTCTGTAGTCGCCCTCTCTCTCTCTCTCTCCTTCCCTCCCTTCTTTCTTCTCTTCGTTCTTTTTCTTCTTTTTCCTTTTCTCTCTCTCCCTCTCTCTCTCTCTCTCTCTCTTTCTCGTTTCCGAATCGCCAGCGATCCAGCTGGAACGCGGCGCAGCTTGCGAGATGCATGTCGATCGGTGCCGAATTTTCCGGTCCGAGAGAGAAGGAGAGCGATCGAGGATGAAACGGAGAGGAGGAGAGTAGAAGCGGGAGAACAGACGGAGGCAGAATGGGAGGACAAGTGAGCGAATATTCTTGGGACCATTGAAGCTGTGACGTCCAAATATTCCGAGAGGTTCGGTTGTCGTTTAACATGATTATTGGCACGCACGATGATACTTGAGATTCTTATTGTTAGAAAGACACAAAACAATATATATTGAAAATTAATTGGCTTTTACGGACAAGAAAGTCACTGTAGTGAAACAGTATCACGTTGAAACAGTATCGTCTTTTGAAACAAGAAATATAATGAAATAATGAATTATAATAAAATTTGAGGAAAAACTGTAAGATTCTAAAAATAGACTTCTGTACTCTAAAGAACTCTACACTGAGAAAAATTTTTATTTGAAAGCGAACGAACCAGAAAATTCTAATTATATTACTCAAAATTTTGATTATCTCAATTAAAATTATAATAGATTCAATCATAAAGTTTTACTCACATTAATTAAAATTTTGATTATCTCAACTAAAATTATAATAGATTCAACCAGAAAGTTTTGATTTGTTCATTTTTAATCAAAATTCCAGTTAGCAATCAGACTCTTTTTACAGTATACTTAAGCTCTAAAAGATGCTCTATTTAAGATGCTCAAAATATAATTAAACGTATAGTTTGATATTGCTGATACAGATATTAGGACATTTATATTTGCTAAAGTCACAGATAAAAATAAAAATGATGTCATCCGATATAATCTCGCACTGGGAAAAGTGTCTGATTGAATTAATCGGAATTCTCATTGCAAATTGGTGAATTTGCTGGTTAAATTTATCAAAATTTTCTGGTTAAATTTACTCAAATTCTAATTCTTTAAATAACTAGAATTCTGATTAATATCAGATATAATCAAACTCTTTTGATTCGTCCATTTTTAATCAGATATTTTTCTCAGCGTGGTTTAATAAGTGCTTGAGAATCTTCTACGAGTCGTTGGAGTTACAACGTCAATGGTCGAAAAACAACACACTTTTAAGACACTTTTAAAGGAGTTTTTTTGGAGAAGAAAAAGAGAGGAGGGAGGGGGAACTCAATGTCTGTTACGCGGTATCGATGCGTTTTGAGTGACGAATTACCGGTGCTCCACTTTCGTGAGAGGACTCGGCGTGACCCGGAAATGTGATCGAGAGTATCCCCGGCCGGAGAATATCCCCCAGAAATCGGCATCTCGGTGGATCCCACACGAGCAGCGCCCTCCCGTATGCTGCGTGTATCCGCCGCGTGTGCCAGCAACCAGCTAGAAAGTGAAACGTCAAGGCGCTGTTTACGGAATGGAACCGAATGAAGCCATGCATGATGACGATTCGATGTTCATTGAGTACGCGAAAACGATTTGAAAATGAATGGAGATAAATCGTAGTACCAGGCCTTAATCATCAATTGAATTTCTGTCAACTTGTACCTTGGCATAAATCTCTTGTGATAAGAGATCGGTTGATAGATGGAAGCCTATCGTGTGTGCTCACACATTTCGTAGTAATCGTAGATGTGTTATTGGGAAAGATACAATACGCGATGTATCAAGTTGTTTATTGCACAATGCGCACTCTTCGATTTTACGATATATTCGACACGTGCATAGCTGAAAGTTTGTGTTACATTTAATACATTTCATGTGTTCGATCCACTCAAATGCTCGCTCAAATGTTTATGTTAATTTAATACAAGATGAATATATTAGAAAGTAACACAAATATTATATCTAAAAATAAAAAAAAATAAAAAAGTTGAAAAACAATGTTTGTGAGCAAACTGTAAAACTACAATATTTTTTATAGTAAAATTAACATTTATGATATGTTAAATTAAGATATATTTTATGCATTTATCTTAAAATTTACATTTAAAATCACATCATTTACATCACTCATAAGTTGTACTCTGGAATATTGAATATGAAATTATATTACTAAAAAATGTTGAATATTAATTTCACTCAAATTATTTTAATAACATAATCACATTATTAAATTAATACGCGAATATATTAATAATTCAACACAAAATTTTAACTTGAATGGACTGTTTTCAACACAAATACAAAGTGTTTTTTACTGTGTGGTGTAAGAATTATATCGTTATTATCATACATATGTATGTCATAATTCGACATTAAAAAATTGAACCAGCAAACTCATGGGCCATTTTCATTGTTCGTGATTTCATCATTGTACATTGTACAATTGGATTTGCATAATGTCAACAATTACATGGAAATACATGTAATCGCAACATTTTTTATTAAGATTCTCCATGCAGACTTGCGACATTATACACTTGACAATTTATGCCGTAGCATTTGTAAAACAAGGTCACTTTGTATCACTATGTAAATTTCTCTAATGGTCCCTGGCTTACTATAAATTATATGACAGATAGCAAATGTTTGCACATGCAGTTACAAATGCTTTTTGTTTATATTATACATGATATATAAATATGATAATTGTTATAATGTATACAAGAATGTAATGTTATACAAGCTTATTTATATTGAGAGAGAGAGAGAGAGAGAGAGAGAGAGAGAGAGAGAGATTGCTTTCTATTCTGTTTAAATTCTAGAAATGTGCAAAAACAGACAAAAATAGAAACTTAAAATAATCTTTTTCTTTTCAGGAAATTTTGAAAGATTTTATATCTCCTTTGAGATTTTTGGAAAAAGTTCACTTCTATTTCTCTTTTTATTTCTTTTTCTTCTAATTATGTTTTGTGTTCTTAGCCGAGCCGTGCGATCTACCATGTCCAACGGCCAATCAGATCATTCCAGTAGTAGTTGGCGGTGGAGGCGGAGGAAGTGGTGCACGAGGCTCGTCCCCTAGTGTATCCGGAGTTGCTGCTCCCTCACCGTCACCTCAATCGCACTCGTCGCCGTATGACCTGAGACGTAAAAGTCCACCGCATCCTGATCCAGCGCCTGGCACGAGTTCCGCTCTTCCGCCATCGGGTGGCATTGCTGCTACTTTTGGTTCATCGTCTTTACCGGCGAGGAAGCGACCAAGACGAACATGTTCGTTGTCCACAGATGGTACGTCTCAAAGCGATTATTAATTTTCGATGAGTAGAATTAGAAACTGCTCTGTTGGAAAACAAAAGCTTAATCTTTACAGGATGGAAAAAAAACCAGGGTCATATTTTGAAGCAAAAATAGAATGAAATAATGATTTATAACGGATTTTATTTGAGGAATAGTTGTAAAATTTTAAAAATAGACTTCGTCCTCTAAAGATAAACATATAATAGTGGATATATAATAATGGATATCATAAATATTTATTACTCAGTATGATATATACGCAACACAAAAATCTTAATTGCTCATTTAACGATGCTCTCATTTCTCAATATATATCTTTAGAAATTCAACTTGAAGTCTGTTAAATCCTAATCGATTCAACTAACTTTTATTTTTTATAGGTATAAATACAAACACGGCAGCGCATTACCTCCAATATGAACTCCCCGATGAAGTGCTACTCACAATATTTAATTATCTAATGGAACAAGATCTTTGTCGCGTATCGCAAGTCTGCAAGCGATTCCAAGTAATTGCGAACGATACGGAATTATGGAAATCTCTATACCAACAGGTCTACGAGTACGACCTGCCACTATTTAATCCAGGGCCATGTAAATTTGAGTTTGTCTCACCGGACGAAACTGAGTACCAGAATCCATGGAAGGAAAGTTTTAGGCAGCTATATAGAGGCGTGCACGTGCGACCTGGCTTTCAAGACTTAAAGTTTAAGGGCCGTAATTTGCCGTACTTCAACACGGTTCAAGGCGCGTTGGATTACGTCGATGAGTACAGGAGCAACAGCGCATCGGCAAACAGCGGTGCTACAACTGCGGGCGGCCAAGGTTGTTGCAACAACACTTCGCAAACCAGCGGAGAGGACACATCGACGCAGCATTTAGTCTTTTTACACGCTGGCACATATAGAGGCGAATTCCTTGTGATCGACAGCGATGTAGCATTGATTGGTGCAGCGCCAGGAAATGTCGCGGAATCCGTTATTCTGGAACGAGAAAGCGAGTCAACGGTTATGTTTGTGGAAGGTGCAAAACGCGCTTACGCCGGGCATCTTACATTGAAATTCACACCCGACGTCACGAGTACGGTACCCCATCATAAACACTATTGTTTGGAAGTTGGCGAAAATTGCAGTCCCACTGTTGATCATTGTATCATCAGAAGCTCGAGCGTTGGTAAGTGCACTTAACACCTTTATAAATTGGACTATTGATTGAAATATTTCAATAAAAATTTAGAATTTAAGTGTTAGAATTACCTCCAGTGAATGAATAAAATAAAAAATATAGAAAATATAAATAATATTTATATTTCTTATTTTATTCTCTTTCAATGTAGATCAACTTTAATCTCTGTTTAATTTACTCTTTATCCTTTTCTAATTTTTTAGAAAAATTTTTTAGAAAAAGATAAATTAAAGACCAAAATTAGAATCTACATTAGTAGAAACGGACATAATCTTTTAAAGAATAGAATGAGTTATCTTCAAGTCTCATATCTATACTTAATCCAATATATAAATTTATATGTAGAAGTATACGCATATACAATATTTGTGTGTAAATTTGCAATTTTATTAAAATTTTTAGTTGGTGCAGCAGTTTGTGTATCAGGTGTAGGTGCCAATCCATTAGTGAAGAACTGCGACATATCAGATTGTGAGAATGTTGGATTGTATGTGACTGACTACGCCCAAGGCACATATGAGGATAATGAAATCTCACGGAATGCCCTCGCTGGCATCTGGGTGAAGAATTACGCGAATCCCATCATGCGACGGAATCACATTCATCACGGTCGCGATGTCGGAATATTCACGTTCGATAATGGGCTTGGTTACTTTGAAGCCAACGATATTCACAACAATCGGATAGCAGGTTTTGAGGTAAAAGCAGGTGCTAATCCTACTGTTGTTCATTGTGAAATCCATCATGGCCAGACTGGGGGTATTTATGTGCACGAGAATGGTCTGGGACAATTCATCGATAACAAGATTCATTCAAACAATTTTGCTGGCGTATGGATTACGTCGAATTCTAACCCGACTATACGTCGAAATGAAATATACAATGGCCATCAAGGTGGAGTGTACATTTTCGGCGAGGGTAGAGGTTTGATCGAACACAACAACATTTACGGCAACGCACTAGCTGGTATACAAATTAGAACAAATTCGGATCCGATCGTCCGGCACAATAAAATACATCATGGTCAGCACGGCGGTATTTATGTACACGAAAAAGGCCAGGGCTTAATAGAGGAAAACGAGGTATATGCCAATACTTTGGCAGGCGTATGGATCACAACTGGTTCGACGCCGGTTTTAAGGCGAAATCGAATTCACAGTGGTAAACAGGTCGGCGTATATTTTTACGACAACGGCCATGGGAAATTGGAAGACAATGATATTTTCAATCACTTATATTCAGGAGTACAAATAAGGTAAGTTTCACTTTCGAAAGGATTGTAGATTTAGATGCTTTGATATTTAGCGTTGAGAAAATTGGCTGAATGCGTGCTTCTTCTACAGGACTGGAAGTAATCCGGTCATACGTGGTAATAAGATATGGGGAGGACAAAACGGCGGAGTTCTAGTGTATAATAGTGGCTTAGGCTTACTCGAACAAAATGAGATTTTTGACAATGCAATGGCTGGCGTTTGGATTAAAACAGACAGCAATCCAACTCTTAAAAGAAATAAGATATTCGATGGACGAGACGGCGGAATTTGCATATTTAATGGAGGCAAAGGTAAAGTGTTTTTTCTTTTTAATTGTGAAATTTTGTCTTATGTATTATTAGTCAATGACTTTCTGATGAATAATCATATATTAAGCGACGAAGTTCTTTTAAATAATTTATAGTTTTGTTTTTGAAATTTAATCAAACATTCTATTTGTTTTTACTAAAATTTGTTTACAACTAAAAAAAATTTTATTCATATTGAAATACATTGCAAACATTGCAAATATTCGAATTTAGTTATTCCAACTTAATAATTAATGATTTTTTGTATAATAATTACCTAAACTCTTTGATCATAAAAAATTATTATTACAATGAAAATTAAGCATCATAATATGAAGATAATATCTATAATATGGATGAGATTGAATAAATATATTTCATTGAGAAGTAGACAGAATCATGATTTTCACGCTTCTCGATACAGGTATTTTGGAGGAGAATGACATATTTCGCAATGCGCAAGCGGGTGTGCTTATATCGACACAATCGCAACCGATCCTGAGGAGGAATCGGATTTTCGACGGGTTGGCGGCTGGTGTTGAAATAACTAACAACGCCACTGCTACCCTGGAATTCAATCAAATATTCAATAATCGATTCGGTGGTCTGTGTCTGGCGAGTGGGGTGCAACCGACAACTAGAGGTAAACAGTCGCTTCCAATACCTAATCGCCAGCGCTTTTAACGAAAAAGTATTGCATGCATTTCTTTTTGTTTTTAGGCAATAAAATATTTAATAATCAAGACGCGGTGGAGAAAGCAGTTGGGAATGGCCAATGTTTATACAAAATCTCTTCGTACACCTCCTTCCCCATGCATGACTTCTATCGTTGTCAAACGTGTAACACGACAGATCGAAACGCGATATGCGTCAACTGTATAAAAACTTGTCATGCCGGTCACGATGTGGAATTCATTAGACATGATCGGTGAGTTTGCATTACTCGATTCCGTACATTATTTAGATATGCCGTAAGTGGAGTAATCGCTTAATGTAATCATATGCGTTAATTATTTCTAGATTCTTTTGCGATTGCGGCGCCGGAACATTGAGCAATCAGTGTCAACTGCAGGGTGAACCTACGCAAGACACGGATACGTTGTACGATAGTGCGGCGCCCATGGAATCGCATACACTTATGGTCAACTAGGAACTAACCTAAAATAATTTAAACAATCAAACAATGTTTAGAGCCGTAAGTCCATTAATATTGCGAGCACGCGCATAAATTTATTGCCGAGTTCTTTATTATAATCTTTGGTTTATATCGTCATTATATCATTGTTATACTTTAAAAAAATTTTATTTATTGCAATGATTTTATTTTTATTGTTAATATGATATATTACGATATAATATGAATCACACAAATCACATAGTATGTATCAGTAATATTACTTCAACTGTAATGTGATACATGATTTTGTTATATATTATTTATTTTTTTTATCAAAATCATCATCTTTGTTCTTCATACATTTGCTTTAATTTTTACGCGAATATATTTCATTTTTATATAAACGTTTATTACATCACATTATGAATAATATAATAGATTTTTTACGAATTAATAATTTATCCACTAATTTAAACACATCTTAAACAATTAATTGGATTGGTTATCTTTTCTGAGTTTATTAAAATTACGATAGATGATGTGAATTTACCTATATTTTATTGCAGATGTTGTTTCTTTTTGAATGATGTTAAAGATTTTTAAAAGAAATGAAAAACTGTTTCTTTTTCTTTAAAGTCAATAAAGAACTCGGCAATCTAATCGCCAAGAAGGAGGCGATAATAATAAAATAACAAAGAAAGCCCTCATATGTGTAAAACATACAGTATCGTATTAGGTATATCAAATTAATTTAAATGTGTAAACGAGGGAAACGCTAGGCTAATCATAAATCGAACTTTTCACGTGACTCTTTTTATTGAGGTTCAATCCTTAAAATCTTCATGTAACAAGAGAGTGCAGTGCTGTAAAAACGAAATGAAGAAGGAAGAGAAACATGTGTATACGCCATAATGACACTCGACGCCTCGTAATACGCTCTAATGTACTGCTTAAAACTTAACGAAAATCGCGATAACGTAGATAAGACGAATGTAAATTCGCACAGTGTGAAACAATGTATCCGGAATGTAAATTATGTATATCGAACGCGAACCAATAATAACGCTGAGGGCGAATAATACAGTCATATTATCTACTTTTGAGCAGAAACATCAATCTACAATGAAAGAACGTAAAACATATAGATAAAATTTGCACTCGATTACTGATAAAAGGGAATTTAATCGTACCAGTGTATAAAAGGAATGCAAGCAATGCGTATCGTTGAGTGCCGCACTTGAAATTGCAAACCTGAAAATTTTGAATCTCACTTCACATAACAAAAAAAAAGCAAAAGGACTGTAAACCAACGGGTCACGGCACGATCATTTACGTATGGTCAAGTGCAACTTCGTTGATCAATGATCGAATCTATGCGGTACAAAACGAGAGGAGATGGAACGAAGAGGCTGGGAAACCAACAAGATCTGCAAGACACACCGGAACGAATGTCTAAAATATGTGATATACAAAACTCACACAGGTGGAATAATCAAAATAAAAGTAAACGTGCTGCTAATTTTTCGACATAAACATACCTCGTAATTAACGCGTAACAATTCCATTAATCGCGATGGTGAATTATGTGATGGTCCTAAGTTGCCCCCATATGGGCGAAGTGCATAATAAGGATGGGATAAATGTTAAAAACTAAATTTAAAACTTACGAAGGGAAGAGTGAGAAAAAAAGAGTGCGTACACGCGGAAATGTACGACGGTGTATACCAGTGAAAAAAAAAACGAAAGGGATGAAAACGGAAGCAGTTAAGCGCTCGAAATAGAAGATGTACTGTCCGAGGAACAGTTTTTAAAAAGTCTCGAATTTTTCAGAGTAATCAGATTTTTTTAATTATTACGTTAGTGAGTAAAAAAAGTCTAATTACCTTATTGTAACATGTAATTTTTCCGGGAGCGGCGCGCGCGCTCCCATGCGAGGAAAGGAAGCGCCTATTAGCGATATAATTTTAGACCGAAATCACCTTTATTTACGCAAATGGTATACATATATAGATAAGTAGAGAGGAGCGGACTGTCGTGAGGCGTTTATCATTGTGAGTTTTGTTCGGAATTTGACAATTCGTAATTCGTTACTTTATGTGTATATTCTGTGGTATCTTTTGTATGTCGTGTACGGCAAGGAGGCGCACGAAAATTGCCTTTCAGCTTACCGCGACTCAGGAGGATAATATATTACATAGATACATATGTGTGTATGTGTATAAATACACATATATATATATATATGTATATATGTATATATATATATATATATA
>Ga0157364_1002048_pt1 | contig 18200 bp, 13 predicted proteins | sample AttsexASBM2_FD_111476 | JGI IMG/M metagenome (GOLD analysis project Ga0157364, IMG submission 111476) | Fungus gardens microbial communities from leaf cutter ant in Ribeirão Preto, State of São Paulo, Brazil - Atta sexdens ASBM2 | ecosystem: Host-associated > Fungi > Mycelium > Unclassified ...
TATATATATTTTAAATATATATATATATATATATATATATATATATATATATATATATATATATATATATAGTATTGATTTTGTTTATCATTTGTTATTTATGAATTTCTCAATACAACAGTCTTATGAGACTTATGCATTTTGTGTTCATACTCTGACAGGTATTTATTTATTTATTTATTTTTTTATGAGTAGCAATCAAGCAAGTGTGTATACTGGATATTTCAACTAATTGTACATAATAATTGTTCCATTTCAGGTTCTTTTACACGAATAATTTGCCTTTAAAATAAGGGTTGATAATATAAAAAATAAGCGTATATAAAAATATCGTTTGTAAAAAGTGGCAAGTTTTCAATTTTTTAAAGAAAAAATATTTTATTTTTTTTTGTAATACATATAATCAATAAACAGATAATGCATTAAAAATTTATATATTTCTTATATAAACAATAATGCACAAAACTCTGATATTTTACATTATAAAAAAAATATGTTTACATCTTTGAAATAAGAATGTATCTGCGAAATATAATCTTATTCTCCTATCAATAAGTGATAAATAATTACTACTAATAAACAATTACTGATAAATTATTAATAAACAATTACTAATGATAAATTACTAATAATAAATAGGTTATTGTCCCAAAATTAATATTATTGAAAATTCAATTATAAGTTGTACATTTTACATCTTTATAGCTTAATTTTTAATACACATGTCACAAAATAATATGTATTTTTTATTGTATATTGTATATATTACATTTAATATTACTAAAATATAATATATATTAAAAATAATATAATGCAATCACAACTCAATATAAATTCCAATTCTGAACAAATTCAATTTTTTCTGAAAGTGTTTCTTAATTTCCATCGCTAAAATTATAAATGTTGAGGGAATGTTATTTTTGAACGATTACAACATCGAAACTCACCAGAATTTATATTTCAATCCTTGTTCGCGGCATACGTGAAACACGCGAACTCAATCCCAGATTAGGTTATTTATCCAGCAGACCGACAACCTACGCACGCGATAATCGCCAAGAAAATTTGAGGGCGGTAAATGTCTGACATACAGAAACACAAATGTCACGTAATTGCCACTCGTATTAGGATACACGCGTGCGCTCCGCCGGAAAGGTTAAATGACCTCGAAAATCGTTTGTGCTCGAGTCCGTGATCGACGCATTTCGGAGGTTAGATTCTGGATGTGCTCCGTCTAGTTGCTCCGTCTTGCGGCCAACTTCAGCAGTGTTGCGGCAAGGCCGTACAATAAAAATAAATGAACTTATTAATGATGATGTCTTATTAATGATAGATGTTGATTTCGTATTGATTTATCTTTGATTTTGTATTAGCTTTTTTTTTTAAATTTTTTATTAAATTTATCAGTTGATAAGTTCTATAAAATCAAAGATAAGTTCTATAAAATGATTAAGTGTAAGTAAAATGTGCGTAAATAAAGTAACGCGTATTATGAATGTTATTATTAAATTTTAAATATGGAATTCTCCATTTCTTGAACATAAACAATTCTGCGATGCAATAGATATTTTTTATACTCAAATTATTAAAACTATAAAATGAAGCTAATTAAAACAAATTATGAAAAATAAATTAAATACGTTATATGAAAAAGAAATACATATATATATAGACATATACTTTTATAATATATATATTATAACATTTTTCTTATTTATATTTTATTGAAATATATATTTGTATTGTATAATAATATTAATTACAATTATTATACTACTTTACATACATGTATAATTTTTTGAAGTTCGTTGAAAATAAATAGCTTTGTAGAGCAATAGATATATATTTTAAATTAAGCTAAATATAATATACGAACAATAAATTAAATGCATCATACAAAAAAATACATAAATTTTTCTTACTTATATTTTTATTGAGACGCACAAACACATAAAGTATATTGAATTATATGAACAATATAAATTAAATGCGTCATATAAAAATATATAAATTTTCTTATACATTCATTGAGAGAGAGACACACAAAAACATAAAATATCTACAAATAATTATTTTTATTTATTTTAAAATCTTTCTTATAAATCAACTTTTATTTATTGTTAATTTAATGATTAAACTCACTAATTACTAAATATACTGTTCGTTGCGAGAGAAATTTCTAATTAAAACATATCTCAAAATTTAATTAAGTTTCTACATTTCCCAATATCAGAAAGTCCCATGAAATTGTCAGGAACCTTGAAATTCACTGAAATCGCGGACTCTCGAAGGACATCCTGTACATTCGAATACAAAATCGAGGGTGTGGCAGAATTCAAAACCGCTCCTGAACCTTCCATGATTCACGAAGTCGCTTCATCCCGCGCTCGAGGCCGTTAGATTCGGTTAGATTCGTGACACATCGGAGCAGCTCGGGCAGGAGTCGAACCTGACCCGATCTGTGTGAAGTGAGTCGCGCGCGCGGAGCCGACGGAGTACAGTGAACGGCGGTGGTGCGTAATTTGTGTTCGTGTCGGCGCATCGTTTCTGTGCAAAAAGCCAAGTCCAAGTCTACGACAGCACTCGACGCTCGACGCCAGTCATCGCTTGGTGTTCGGAAAAATCGGCGACCGCGTCTTAAGTCGCAACGATACGGAAAAGAAGAAAAAGGTAGACATCAGGAAATAAAAAGAGTACAACCAGGTTTCCGTGATATTGTCAATGAATTCCGGTTTAAATTTCGTTCGCTCATCCCAGTGAATATTCTGCGTGATCCCCGTGGAATTTACGGAAGGAGCAGGGCGAGGGGAGGAACCGGATTGTTCTTTAGTCTTGAACACAATGAAAAGCACATGTAGCAGAAATTTCAACAGATTTCGACTTCTCAGAAATTATGTGTACTAGAATGCACGGTTTCTGATAGGTTGAAATCTGTACTCACCGTTCCTATCGCCCGTATTTTTTATAAAGGCTTTTCTGCCGATGTGCGAGTTGACGCGGCACACCGGTAATCTCTATTTGCGTAAACGATTAGTGAGCATTCCGTCGACTACGTGCAAGGGAGCGGCACGGATAAAAATCGACCGTGGTTTGCAGACGCACGAGATAATAGCCCAAAATATAATTGAAAAGCACAGATAATAGGAACAGAAAATAAATTTCTATCTATCTGAAATCGTATACTAGAATGTTTCTGTAATTTTCACCTTATTTTATGATATACAATCCAAGATGTCTTATGCCCATTTTCATTAATATAAATTAACTTTAATCTCGGTTCAACTTATTCTTTGTTTTTTTCTAGTTTTAAAGATTAGAAAAAGATGAAGAGTAAGTTGAACTGAGATTGAAGTTAATCTACGTTGGTGAAAATGGGCATTAAAAACATTTTTGCAAAAGATGTCTTAAACCTTAAACATAATGAAAAGCACAGGAACAGGGAATAATAGATTTCAACTTATCAGAAACCGTGTATACTAGAATGCACGATTTCTGATAGGTTAAAATCTATTATTCCCTGTTCATATTGTTTGTGCTTTTTATTGTTCAAGACTTTCAATTTAAAATACAATTGAAAGGTACAAGTAATAGGAACAGGGAACAACAGATTTCAATCTATCAGAAATCGTGTTCAATGGAATGTACACTTTTATAATTTTCACTTCATTTCAAGATACACAATCAACTCCAAAATGTTTTAAAAACATTTTTGCCAACGTCTCAAGCCTGAAACATAATTGAAAATCACAAACAATAGAAACAGAGAATAAACGGATTTCAATCTATTAAAATATCATTGTGTATATCAGAACACACGATTTCTGATAAATCTGAAAATAGTTATTGTTCTTATTTCTTTATCTACTTTTTAATTGTATCTTAACTTAAGGTAAATATATTGTATGTAAGGCTAATTAATAAACAATTAGTAGATGTGATTCAATTATTGGACGAAATTTGATTCAAATTTTAAATATTAAAAATAAATATTTTAAATTTAATGACATTCACGATTCTAAATAAATTTGTTTATAAAAGTATATAATATTATTTATAAAAATTTGATAAGAATTTAGGATCGTGCATATAATATTATTAAAAGCATAATACATATTTAAATTTTTCGTCATTTCGTCTAATAATTAATTTATGTCCACTAACAGGTAGTTATCTTACATGTACATCTTCATCAAATCAAGGTGAAACGAAGGTGAACTACTTGTTTTTTCCCGGTAAAAAATTTTTGCATAATTATGCATGAATATATATATAAACACGCATAAATATTCATAAATATGTATAATAATATATGAAATATATCTATTTTCGCATTGTTTGTTTTAGAAAAAAACAAATTTGGAAAAATGTAAAAAATTTGTTCATACATAATTATGCATAATTTTATATATAATAATTATACATAAATAATTCTTTTACATTTTTTCAAACTTGATTTTTTTCTAAAACAAATAGTGCGACAATTACCTTTTTAATTATTTTGAATATTTTCACATTACTATTATTATTTCTACTACACTAAAAAGTAATTTTATAAAAGAAAAAGGATGTACGAACATGTATGGACATATTTCATATACAATTATACATGTTTATCGATATTTATACGTGTTTATATATATTTGTACATATTTATGTATATTTGTACATTTCATGCATGAAAAATTTTTTATCGGATTGTTTCTTCGTAACGAAAGATCACCGCTCGAGTGTTGCATGAATAGTTCCGAATTATAAATAACAACATCATTGTCGTTATCGTGAGACAAAGAAAAAGGTTTCCGATTGCCGAAATAACTTGAATATCATTCATCATATTGAGCATGCGAGATATTTTGTAACAGGTATTGATGTACATACAGGTAAACGGATGCTTACTTCCGGAATAAAGTATAGTTTATCGCGAGAAATCGAATAATGAGAACGCCAAATTAGGTGAATGTCAATCACAAATGTATGGCTATAAGCCAGGCGATTATTCCGGTCGAATTCCTCCGATCGAGCAGAAGATGTACTTGAAAATGACAAAATACTCTTCAAAATATCAATTTTCTAATATTTTTGTTTAAATAGAGTGTTCCTGCATATTTATACAATATGTAAAATAATTATTGAATATGTTTAAATAATTAAAAGAAGAAATGTAATAGTTAAGTAAATGCAAATGTATAGTTTTTTCGCAATCTGAATAGTAAAAAGTGGGTGGTCGAGAAATAAATAATGCCCATATCGGACTACAGATTAAAAATAAAATTTAATCGATCAGAAGAAAAGACACCAGTATCAAGTTTAATGAACTTTATTTTGATTGGTCAAATTCAAATTAAATTTCAATCTTAGTCTAAAACAAGCTTAATGGATTTTTTCTATTTTTATTTGATTTTTACTTGGTAGCATCGTTTATTTATAAATTTTGAATATATAAATATAAATATAGAATATATAAATATTTGAATAATAAATATTGAATATATAAAAGAAAAGAAAGATAACTTGCAAGGGATGTGAGATTGTGACATCAAATAATGTCAAAAATCTTTAAATCTATATTGGACTACGTATTAGAGATTGAATTGCAAATTGAAGATTGGAATTTGACTAGCCCGATAATCTAATAATTTTAATAAAGTAATTTTAGTAAAAAATAAACAACAGATCGTATTATGCTAAGTACGTATTTACAGGTTAATTAAACGAACAAAATAAGATGACCAATAAAATACAAATTTTATTTGCATTAGCAAAAAAAGTGGAACGTTTCGCACTTAACAATAATTCATCTTAACAATAATTCATCTTTAGCCATTGTCATAAGATCGATATTTGTAAGATAAGAGTAAGAAGCATTATATATGTTATACGTTATATTCTTTTCTAACATCTTACATAGCGCTTACATACCTTCATTACATACATCACCTTTTTTTATATATCTCGTATAGATCATTTTAAATTATATTTAGACACTATGGATGATGATTTTAACATTGTGGATTAATTATAAAAAAAATTTTGTTGCCTTTACTTTTTTTTATTAATAAACGAAGAATTAGTTCTATTTTTATCATGGACTGCAACTACACCCATCTATTTTTATTATGGCTCTCTCTATAATTTAGACTTTTTGAGAAAAACATTATATAATTTATTATTATGATATTAATGATGATTAATTAAATCTAAATATTTCTATGTTTACATTGTATAATGTGACTTCTTGCTGCTCGAGTTACATTGTCCAGCATATCTTATTTTATTCATTATCTTTCTATTATAGCTTAATTTAATAATTTATTAAGATTTACGACTGAAGGTGATTTCATTAAATACGAAATTCAGCGAATTTTTTCTGACTGTAAATAAAATTTATTTTATTATATGTTGCTTTATTTTGCTCGTTTAATTGACCTGTATGTTATAATTTATTACTTAATTTTAATTGGTTATTTAAAATTCTAATCTTCAAATCGCAATCTTCAATGTGTAGATATTAATTGTTAGCAAAATTTTACTGATCTCCAGATTGGTCTCTAGATATATAGGGTGTCTTGAAATCCGTAGGAAATTTTATTGCAATCTGTAGGTAATATTATTATGAAACTTTGTGAAAAACTAAGTAATAAAAGTGTAAGCAATTTTTTCCGTAAAGTAAGTTTTTAAATAAAAACGTTTAAATATAAACGTTGATTAAAAAATCATCTATCCGTGTGATAGTATGCGTACAGCGGTAATGTTTTATTTAGTATCTAATACTTACACGCACGTCACATAGATAAAAACTTCTTAATCAATGCTTATTAGCAAATTCTAAACTTAAAAAAGTACTTCATAGAAAAAAATGGTTTACACTTTTATTACTTAATTTTTTATGAAGTTTCACACTGCATTATCCTCGAATTTTGAGACACCCTGTATCAGGAGAAACAAATATTTCAAAATTGTGCTTTGTTATGCACGATTGCATACTTCACGTATTTACGACGATACAAATTTTATAACGTTTTTTTTTTTTGTAAAATCATGTTTTTTTATCTTTATATATTTTCATGTACATTAAAAATGTACTTTTCTTTAAATATTAAAATAAATTAATTTTAATTTATTTAAATTTTTTTTTCTTTTAGACAGATGCGTTTTGAATGAAAATTGGTCGATAACTAAAAGGAAAAGTTATCGTTAGAGTTAATAACCTTGGACGAAATTACACATCTGCTTGTCAACAATTGTATTCGACGCGCTACTTTGCGCACTGTGATACACTTCATGTTCTTTTCAGACAATCTCGATCTTTGCTTCTTTTATTCGACAACGTTGGTTAATTAATTCCGCGTAATTATCGAATCATCGTTTCTTCCTGTATATATAATTGCCGTTATACTATAATAGATCGTTATGACATAATTGATCGTAAAGATGAATTATTTGATGAACGATTCGCTAACCTTGGGAAATCATATTGTCTAACAAAATAAATTAACTTCAATTAAATAATCCTTAATTTTAGTTTCTTGTCATAAATAATATTTGCTTGATATTCCTAGCGGAAAAAAACGGTGCCGTTGAAAAGCGATAAATGATAGTAAAACACGATATTTTTTTACTACTTCCTTTATTACATTCATAAATAAACATTCATGAATCTAACTGTGTTTACATCAAATATATAAATATTATCTTTATGATAATTTACGTCAGTTTAACAATATAGATACCGTGATAGATTGTGTAAAATAAAGATAATATGATCACGGAAAACATATATTAGATAATTAAAAATTGTATTAAAAATTTTAAATAAAATAAAGCAATAAAGAGGATTTCCCAGTCATTCATCGATTGATGAATAATGCATGATGCATGTAATTCTTGTCGTATATATATTTTTAAGTTGAGATATGATAGTATCCTTGTATTAAGTTATCTATATAAAAGTATTTCCAAATATTAATTGTTCGCGATAAAAATGGTAAGCAATTTATTTTGTCAAAATTTATATAATAATATTTATGAAATGTTACATATATATTTTATATATATGTACAATATATATGTCTGTATATATACAATATACATTCATATATTCCACTTCGTGACCATCTCAACTATGCAGAAGTCTACATATACTTTTATACTAACAACACTAATGTTAATAATTCATGCTCTAAAGTATAGAGCGCATCATTTGCACATCGGTTTTTATGTAAATATTCTTGTTTGTAAATATGTTGAATTATTCTAATTTTTTTGTCTCTGTATAATAGTGTTGGGGGGTATATTTAACTTTTCAAGCATTATCTTCTTATCGTAAAACTTGCCATAACAAGTTTGCATTGTTATATAACGAATGATAAATAATATTACTGATTAGCACGTGTATACATGTAACAAACACGTGTATTTTGTTTATTTTTTCAAATTTATTTTTTCTCATTGAAGTTTAATTTAACATAAATCATGTTACATTCGTCAATAAACGAATGTTGATTCAGAACGTATAGGATACTATTATTCCACTTGTTTGCACTATTTCAATTGTATTATCTTTACTCTTGCACGTAGCGACTTTATAACCTTGTGTATCTTGAACGATTGCACGAAATAGCCTTGTTTAAACCGAGAAGTGATTCGTGCTCGCGTACAAGCTCTTCAACATCATTCAAAATACGACAGAATCAGAGAAATGTGACATATTCATAATTCGCGAAATTACACGGTATATAAAATCTCTCAATTGATTTTTCGTGAAAGATCTCTACTGCGAAATAAAGCTTTACAAACTTTGATTTAATATATTAAATTAATTAAATTGCCCATAAAAATGATGTTAAACACAAATAGTTTATAGAGCTTGACGGAGATCTTTTGAAAAGAATTAATTAAAAATTTATCATTTTACATTTGCAAACTTTTACATTTGCAACATTGCAAGAGAAATAATAAACAAACCACTTGTATGTAGTACTATAAATTTCGGATTTTTAGTTCAAACTGCTAATTAAATTACTGCTTGAACTAGATGAATTTGCACTTTCAGGATTCGACAAACTTTTACTCTCTTCAGCAAATAATGTCGTAATTACACAAAGCCGTAGTACAGACGAATAGTTTATCGACATTTTGCTATTGTGTACAAAAGCACAAGAGATCGCTCTGTTGTAATTCCATTATGTGCAAAACTGCTTAAATTCAAGCGTATTGTTCCGTTAGCCTTGATATGTAATTTCATGATTATATCATTAATGGGTGTCCACCAGATTAAGTGCGTAAGCGTGTATCGTTCTAGAATTCACGCCCTTGAATCGATCTGCTTAGAAATATTTACGTAATTTTCCGGCAGCGACATTTTGCCACTTACCTATTATTGCCAGCGTATGGTCACGTATGTTAAGTCATCATTGTCGTAAGTACGTGAAGTACGCAATCGAGCATAACAAAGCATAATTTTGAAATATTTCTTTCTTGGGATATTATATTTAGAGACCAATGTTCAGTAAAATTCCGCTAATAATAAACTGTTTTAGTACGTTTTTACTTGTCCATAAATTCGTGGATATACAGCATTAATTTACAAAGAATAAATTTCGATATCATTTTTTAATTATTTTTTTAACATAACAAATGTGATTTTAAAGCGATTCATTAAAAAATAACAAAGAAATAATACCGTACTTTCCGTTAAATGTTCCTTTCCTTTAATCTTCATTTTTCTCCCTCTTTTTCATTTATAATTGAATATGAAAAGAATTTTTTATTTTATTCTTGCAAACCATTTTACTTAGACGTTATAATTCAACGTTTGAAAATAAATTTGTTTATCAATTGAAAACATTATCTTAACAAATTTGTGGAAAACAATGTAAAAAATATGAGGAATTATTAAAATATGTACTAAACAGAATATTAATTACAATATTCGTTCGTAAAAAAGAAGTCAACAACGCAATAAGTTGTAGGCAAATCGTACAATATTGCGAGAGTTCACACGATAACATTTTCCAAGGCAGAATGATGATTCATATTTCCATTCGATCAGTATGTACCACGTCACAATATATTTCTGACACGCAATTGTCATATATAATGATATTATAAAATCCATAATATGAAAATAATTCTTGTTTTTTGCTCGTATCTTTAAATGATGCGCATTTACAATTTTTAAATTACAAAATTGAACTGGTTATTCTTGTGTATTATTTTATCCTTAGCCTCGTTTACGCCATTGAATACACTGTGAATCATAGCGGATTATATTAATAGAATCATTATTTTCTTCATGAAACTTTATTTAACGAGTTTGACGTATAAATATTTATGAACAAAAAATTTTATGAAAACAATTTTTAATATTAAATTTAATTTTAATTATTAAATATTTTTTTTTTATTTATTATTAAATATTTTAATTGGATTCTGATTAATCAAAATATATAATATAAAAAGGTATTTTAATTTTTGTTAGTGAATAATGCATCTTATGAATATATATAGACGATAAATATATTAAAATAATTAAAATTGCAAATATGTATTTTTTTTCTTTCTTGGCAGGTGAATGTCAGTTGAAGAACAAATACGAGGCAGGATGCAAATTCAACAGATCCTAGGTGTGTGCCATCGTCTGATAGAACTAATTGTGAGAGGAATATCACTATTAGTTGCTTTTGTCAGAGGGCCGGCGCAATCTCAACCACCTATCAAAGATTTAACTCTCCTGCACAGCACAACCACTTTAGCGTTAAAAATTCGAAATAGACAAGTAAGTTTTTATTTCACATTTTTTTAATTTGCTCAGTGTTTGATAAATTTTGACTATTTGAGGGTTTGATAAACTTGCTTTTGATAAGTTTCTATCAGCTCGTTTCTGCTCGCTGATGTTTTTAAATTATCGAATAAAAAAATGAAGTTTTATTTTTTAATTAATTATATGAGTTATTATTGATACCAAGTAGTATTGCGATGCTTATCTTGAACATAAGAAATAAAAATAACTCGTCTGTATTTTCTCTATTATTCCATTAATTTTACCATTAATTGTTTCTTCGAAAAGAACTAGATCTGCATCGTACTAAATATCATAATTAATAACATAACCAGGATAGATCTTATTAACTAGACGACATACTTCTGCTCATGTTGACTAATTATTAGTCATTATTATATAACTATTTATTATTTACAGTTAACTTCCGAAGATGTGGTATCTTCATATATAGAAAGAATAAAAGAGATTCAACCGATACTCAACTGTGTGGTCGCAGAATGCTTTGAAGAAGCTCTTAAAGAAGCGAGAAAATGCGACGAACTGTTAAAATCTCAGGATGCTCCATCTGTGGAGTTTCTGGCTAAAGAAAAACCATTATTTGGCATACCTTTTACCACCAAGGTAACTTTTGAGTCTTATTGTTTCACAATTTAATTTTATTAGAAGAACCGAGTTTAAATAATTAAATTTTTGCTTTTTATCACCTGTTAACATAATTATGTGACTATAATTTAAGGATATCATTTGTATTATTGCAGGATTGTATTGCAGTCAAAAACATGCAGCAAACGGCTGGTCTAGTTATACGGAAAAACACTGTCGTTGATAGAGATGCAGAAGTGATAAGATTAATAAGATCAGTTGGAGCCATACCTCTGGCACTGACAAATGTTTCAGAACTGGCAATGTGGTGGGAAAGCAGTAATTGTTTATTTGGTATCACCAAGAATCCATATAATACAAGGTACAATACGTTGGTAATTATACCAATACATATCATTGGTATAATATAATATCATCTCCAATTACTTCACAATATTTATTGAACACATAATTATTTATCGAAACTTTATCGAAAAAATTCTTGAAGAGATGAAATAAATTTTATAATGTACAATTAAATCACAAAGAATATATTAAAATATAATTATTGAATTTGCTTTAATATTCAATATATGATATTATAAATTAATGTATTATAAGTATGCCAATGTATATATTAGGCAGCAGTTACGAAATTTCTTCATAACTTTATTATAATTTGAATTTGAATGTACTACAGAAATAACAAGATAAAATCCTACAAAAATTTCTTATTTCATTATTATTCACTTTCAGACATATTGTGGGTGGTTCTTCGGGTGGTGAAGGCTGTATACAAGCAGCAGCTGGATCACCATTTGGAATTGGCTCGGATATTGGTGGCTCTATTCGTATGCCGGCATTTTTCAATGGAATTTTTGGTCATAAGCCAACTAAGGGTAACGAAAATTGAGAATTTGGATAATTTAAATATTTCTTGTTATCAATGTGAAAATATTATTATTTTTATTCAATATAGGAATTGTTTCGAATGATGGTCAATATCCTAGTGCACATGGCGATGATCAAGAGCAATTACTCGCCATTGGACCAATGTGTAGATTTGCACAAGATTTAACATTAATTCTTAAAATTATCGCAGATAAAAATGCCGATTTATTGAAGTTAAATCAGAAAGTGGATATTTCGAAAATCAAGGTAAGTTATGTATAGATTTAAAATAAAATATGGTTTGAAATAAAATTAATTATTTTTTCTTAAATTTAATTAGTTTTTCTTGAACTTAATCTTACTTTATGTATGCATGCTTGTGCAGCAAAATATCAAGGTTAATAATTTATCACATAATAACTAGGGAATCATATTTCTATGTAACTTTAGCTCTATTATATGGAAGACGATGGTGGTCAGTATCTGATTTCGCCAGTGGATCTAGAGATAAAAGTCGTTATGAAAAGAGTGATAAATTATTTCGAAAAAGCGCACAAAGTTAAAGCCACGAAAATAAACATAAAGAAGCTTAAAAAAAGCATAGCCCTCTGGTTAGCAAACATGTCATGTAAGAAAGAAGAAGATTTTTCATACGAGCTAACCAATAGAAAAGGTCAACTTAATGTCTGGTTGGAAATTATTAAATGGATGTTATTTATGAGCAATCACACTTTGGTTGCTCTTGTCACTGCCATATTTGAAAAATGCGGCTTAAAACATGGAAGTGAGAAACATGTTCGACTTATGCAACAGAGTAAAGATCTTTATCAAGAATTTAAGGTACTGTTGTGTTATTTTTTTTTGTTATATGATTTTTATATCAACACATGCTTCAAATGCTATTGCTGTAAAATTTTTCTATATATGAAAATATACATGATGTTTTATACTTATAATATTTTTTTTAGGATATTTTAGGAGAAGACGGTGTGTTTTTATATCCAACACATCCAACTGCAGCTCCAATGCATCATGAACCGTTGTGTAAGCCGTTCAATTTTTCTTATACTGCAATCATTAATGTATTAGGTCTACCGGCTACGGCTTGTCCATTAGGTTTAAATAAACAAGGACTTCCCATTGGATTACAAGTGTGTATTCGTATATTTCTATGCAAAATTAAAAGGTAGTGTCTCACTTGTATATTTAAGTAATATAATAATATAATCATATAGGTCGTAGCAGGACTTTATCAAGATCATTTATCTCTCGCTGTTGCGGAAGAATTGGAACGAGGTTTCGGAGGATGGGTACCACCAGCAATAATAGCCTGATGTTTAATACTGTCATAGATAATAATTCTATGAATGAACGATACACACATAAAAGCCTCATCTTACCTACTCTGCCATCTTTCTCTTGCGAAGTATTATATTTATATCAAGATTTTCATCTATGTAAACACTATCGAGAGGTAAAGTACAAATTATACGAATATGAATTTGTATATATGAGTATGTATATTCACATGCATTTAATATGAAATTTCTTACAATATTTGATATTCCGTAAATTTTGTGATGAAGTAAGTTTATATATGTATGATTATGTTGTAACTTTGCATTTATGAAATTCTAAGATAACATTTATATTATATAATATCTAAATAAGAAAATGTACATGAATCTTCTGACCAATTGTTTATTGGAACTCCTTGAAATAATATAATGATCGATGTTGCGATATTAATGCAGCCAATTATATTTTAACGATATTAATTCAACATAAAATAAAAATATCGCTATGTGCAAATACGCACTCTTGCATGAGAAAAACGGAAATCTTAATTTTCAAAATGATACATTAAATATTTGTATAATAGAGAAGATAGTTCTACATATGAATATTTTCCATTTTATGTTGAATTGCAGTATTATATACCTCAAACTTCTATATATAGAATTTTCTATTTTCATAATGTATGTAAAATCAGATGATAGCAGGGTGCTTTTGGTAATATGTGATAAGACATTCTATATTATTTAAGACATATATTGATGTTGAAAATTTATACACACACACATATATATATATATAAATATATATAAATATATATATATTTTATCTATCGAAATAAATTTTTATTATATTATTTCATCACAAGATCTTCCTCATGTCCATAATTCTTTTTTCAGCATTACTGTTGTAAATAACAAATTATTTCATTAATATGAATAATGTAAGATAATTTTATAGCTTAATTAAGTACTTTTACAATAATCAATATAATATAAAGGAAAGAAGTGCGGAATGTAAGTTGTCGCGTTTAAAATATAATTTTAACTTAAATATATGTTATTATATCACATCGCGTCAAAATTATTGTACATTTAGATGCAGTGCATAATAAATCACATCTTAGAGTTCTACAAATTTCAAATTTTCTGGTTTATCTTCGTAATAAATAACTTATTACATATATGTATGTATAAAATGCAGATATGCAAAAAAATTTATCTATGAGACAAATAGTTACTGGAAGAATAAGTTTCATTATAGGTTCAATATACAGCATTTGTAAGCTGAAAAAAAATGTATTTCGTAGATGCTATTTAAAGTATCTATATATGTACGTTATTTTTAAAAATATAGATTGTATTGAAAATATTTATTTTGTTACTAGCAAAAAAATATGATTTCATTAAGACTGCACTATTTGTAATGTATGATATTTATATATTTCACGAAATGTCTCATGCTCATTCATTCTTCAGTTCTCATAAATTTTCTGAATAGAAAAGACATTTTACCAACCGTTACAAGTTTTCCAAAACATACTTGATTCTTATTAAATATATCAGAATGATTATAAAATAGCATGAACAGCCCTTATTTTTCTATTACAGTCTCTTTAATATTAATTAGATTGTTGTCCTAGAGCGAAGAGCTGCCTATGTATAATTTGATAAACAGATATCACATTTTCAACAATTGTCATAATTAAGTTAAACATGCCTAATGCAAGGATCATAACACCATAAAATTTGTCATATATTTTTATAAATTTTAATACAAATTTAATATTTTTGCACGTTTTATAAATACAGTTCAAGGATAAAAATTATTGAAAAACGTTCGACTTTTCAGTGCGCTTATAATATTCACTTCTAATAGTATTTTAAGGTCAATATAAAAATTTCATTTCCTGATTTTATACATTCCAAGAAAGCGAAAATCCATAACCAGAAAAGCATCGAGCCAAATTATATCTAGAAAATAGTCTACAAGAGAATTTGTTGCGATCATAAAATTACTCATATAATATCTCAAAACTGTTCGAGCTGTTATTTAGAGATCGCGTCACTTATAAAAAATTCATTTAGCAGGAAAAGATAGATTTCTATCAATAAGTATTACAAATACTTAGATCTATGGAGATCGACATTACGTTATGAGATTCGTTTTCTCCGACGGTGTTTCGCTGTTGCCGTTGGTGATGAGAGCCCTTTCTTCTAATCTATTATCCAATGAGTTGTCCTTGCTCTCTTTGCACGACCTATTGGAAATCATCTCAAACTCGTTCAAGTTGATATCCGCATCAAAAAACGTCAAGTCAATGATATTGGACTGATCTGTTCTATCTTCAGACTGACGCGTTTCGTTTATGTTTCCGTTACTGATTCGTTCGTGTAATTGTTCCTTAATTCTGTCCTCGTTATTTCTTACTGATCCCGTCGCCTCTTTCTGTTTGTTCAATCGCTTATTTATTACATCTAGCTCTACATCCATTTGCAGCGCTCTCCCAGAGAATTTTGTGGAATTGTCGGAATTATTCAAGAATGTTTTATCCGCGTTCGTTGGAATGTCCAAGCCATCGCTCCTCTGATGGTTTTCGTTTGCGGTTTCCGATCCGTCTCGAAGGTTGGCCGGTTCTTGCATGTCGACATGATCGTCTTTTCCCTTTTTAGCGGCGGCAGCGGCGAGCTCGGCCTCTTTCATCGCCGAGTGGATGACCGGCTCTGCCCATAATCCCGGGTTGAAGGCTGGCCCCGTTCCACCGAGCTCCGCCGGCAGGATGTCCGTTGGCAGGTGTTCGTGAAGCGTACTAAGATTGTTGCCGTGCAGATAAATCTGCCAGGAGAAAAACGATAACATCTTTTTGCGTTCGAGGGACGATTATCAGTAATGTCTAAATAAGAATTTGTAGCCACATTTATGCATATTTCCGAAGGTATCGCTTTACTAAGAAATTCAGCTTATTCTATGTTTTTTTTGCAGATTACGTCGTAGGCAAGCAACGGATTTATGCGTTGAACTATTTGCTAGATATGATAAAAACTGGATAGCAAATGATCAGAAATAAATTATCGAGTCTAGTTGATCTACTTGCAGGCAGACGTAATAATAAATTTTTATTACGATATATGAAATAAAATTTTACAGTTATAATTTCGTTGCGTACATTGAACTATTGAAGCATGATTATAATTATGTAAATATTTATCTCCACTCAAACCAATTACGTCAATTGACATATTTTACTTAGTTTATATTTATAGTCGAGTCTTACACTTTTACACTGTTTTAAGTATAACCTTAATGTGTCATGAATTGTATTAGCATCTTAAGACGATTACTTAAGACGGTTTTTGAAATAAGAACAGAATGAATACCGGCCCTGAATATCGGTCTTAGAAAATTTTTTTCATGCATTACTTATGTATGCCTTACCTTATTTCGTGTCTTCTCATCCAAAAATGGCTTCACCAGGGCCAGAGTTGCCTGGACGTAGAGCGGCGCCGAGAGGAAGTGTATCGCCTTGAATCGGGCGGGAAATCGCCCACGTAGAGCAGCTATTAAGTTTCGCAGAGCCGCTGCCCCCAATGCACCGCCCTGTCGTAACGAAAATCCGCTCCAGTCTACCACGGCGACGAAACCGGATTGCTGAAAAAAAAGGAGCCGTAGGTCATCGTTAAGCATTCAAGCAGCGTGTAATAATTCCAGAAGTGGATACCGAGTCTAGGCTGGTCGTTTAGATTTAGCTGAATGAAACAGCATTAGCTGCTGTCGAATTCAAAACATATTAATATATTAGGTGTAGTAAAAAGAAATCCATTATTTTTCCATTCAATTTCATGCAAAAATAATAGATTTCTTTTTACTATTATTATATAAATACGTTATGATGAGTTACGAACTTCGACGCTTACATTTTTATATTAACGTTGAACTTAAATTTTTATATCATAATATATTTTATAATATTGAATTTATTATTTTTTATTCGTAATTATTATTTTTGCATTTTATAATACTGAACTTATATTAATATAGAACTTTTGGGTCTTTTATATTTTCATGGTTTAGTTCCATCAAAATAGGAACGATGCATCAATACCTTTCAAAATTAAACTCTAAAAAATTCGTTGCTTTAAAAACATAACAAAAGCAGCCACTTTATAATAATATGATAATAGTCGATTTCATGGAATAAGACTAATGGAAGATTGACTAATAAATAACGAATGTGTACCTGATTTCGAGGATCTTGAATAAGTATTTCCAGAACTAAGAATATCGCTCGTTGAACGGACAATGCGGGCACGGCTACAGGATCCCATTGCGATGCCAAAATAACCAGCACGCATCTACCTTTCCTATATTAATTTATATAAAACAAAAATTAATGAAATAATTAATAAGATAATTAATAAGATAATTGATTAATAATTCACACATTCTAAGTTATTAGTAATAATTAGTCAGAAATTTGTAACTAGAAATTGACTAATCATAGTCAATTATTCTTCTCATATTCAATTGTGATTAATTAGTTTCTAGCTTCTGACTTCTGATTTATTACTAATGGCTTATTATAGAATGGTCATTACAAATAAATTTCTGTTTTATTTACATTATTAAAACAATTAAGAAAGAGATAAGA
>Ga0157364_1002049_pt1 | contig 18199 bp, 10 predicted proteins | sample AttsexASBM2_FD_111476 | JGI IMG/M metagenome (GOLD analysis project Ga0157364, IMG submission 111476) | Fungus gardens microbial communities from leaf cutter ant in Ribeirão Preto, State of São Paulo, Brazil - Atta sexdens ASBM2 | ecosystem: Host-associated > Fungi > Mycelium > Unclassified ...
CTTATATGTACTTAACTGAAGAATGAACCTGAAATATGAATATTGCAAACGTGAAACTTCTAGTAATGGCTGTTTTCAAAACTTTTATAAAGGAAGGGCTTGACTTGAAATAATAACCAGAGGATTTATCGTTGAAAAATAATAAAGTGAGATCATTCTCTCTATTACAGCCTCATAAGCCTTTGCGTGAGAAGCAGTCTCGGGATCATTATACTTATCAATTTAATCTTTCTGCCTATTCCTATCAATTTAATCCTCTTTTCCCATCCTAAATCGAATACAATGATGTCATCCGACGTAATACCACATAAATTTTATTTTTTTGCTGAAAGCGTGAGGAGACAGGATGTCCGTCTGGGCATATAATCGCGGTCAGTAGCGACATGTACACATCTGAAGACACGTTGTCGTGAGAACGGGAAAAACAGAAGTAGAGAAAAAGAAAGAGAAAGGGAGAGTCAACGTTGTGATGGGATAAATTGGCGGCTGTCTCCTTCGAAACGGCTCCCCGGGGTCTACTGCGATGTGTTACACCACATGGACGAAGAAAGGCGATACCTACCTACCTACCTACCTATCTACTTACCTACCTACCTACCTACCTACCTACCTACCTACCTACCTACCTACCTACCTACCCACCTACCTATCTCTCACCTGCACTTCCGGCGCCACAACAAGGGTCCAAGACATCGGCATCCGTCGCGCAGACCAAATGCATCCTGTTTTTTACCATTTCTCGGCGTACGTTCGCGCAACTACCAACCGTTTCCTTTCATCTCGATATTTGTCACGTTTTTTGCTTTTGTTCTCTTGGATTTTTTATTTTTCAGATTTTCTCTCATGTAGCTTTTCCGAATGTTCAGTCCGTTTCTCTTCTAGTCATTTCTTTATTTCGAATATTCCTTATTCTTCTCTTAGTGACTATTAAATTAAGAAAAAGAGTGAGAAATAAATTTTTTTTATTTATTTGTGTTATAAAAAAGTATCAAAATTTAGTGAAAGCAAAAGATATTTATCTAAGTCTTGAATACATAATTATGAAAATCTCGATTACTTATTCCGTTATAAAATAATTTGCCTTTGTTCAAATTTTTTTATCTAAGAATTTGATAACTTGAAAAATCCGGAAAGACTCTTTTCGACAACTCATGAATAAGAGAATGAAGTTGAGGTTTTCACGATGAAAATGAGTGAGATGTATATTTCTCACAAATATCTTTTGAAAGTAAGAGCGAAAGAGGATCTTTCATGTCTACGAGTTGTTGAGTGCGAGCGTTGACTTGGTGAATTCACTGGAAAGCATTCGCAGAGACATTCCACGGCGCGGCTGGAGGGTAAGTCAGAGACTGCAACCGCAGAACATGACAAGGACTCATCAGAGCCGTGCGAAAGTCCTATGAGCGGAAGATACGGAGGCTAGAACGCCAAACAGATAATGGAGAGAAACGCCCGGCGGCAAAGAGCAAACCGCTTGCTTTCATTCTATCCTTCCGCTCCGGGCGGAGGGTGATATGCACAAAACGAGACTTTTGCGAATTGAAATTATAAGGAAGCAACTAGATAGTTGCATTCATCTTAGAGATATACGATTGTATTATATACATTAAACATTTTGCTGAAAACCAAGAACATATAAAAATCAACATATCTCAACAGGAAGAATGCCCTACGTATAAACACATATATTCAGGATTTGTATTATGTTTTTGTTATTATAGCTAATTCGTATAGTTAACATAATTAATTAATACATTAACTAATTTATACATAAATTGATCGTTGATCTTCATTAATATACGTTGTTTTGCGCTACTATTTTGTTAATACTTGCTGACAGCAAGTTTTGAAAAGCGTCATTTTTCGTTATCGTGGGAACAAACAGTCTGGAATAGTACACCGACCCATCTAGAGATTGTGGTTTCGTGTTTAATGGACGAGGCAACTATTCCTCCAGCTCCACCTTCTGCGCGTTCGTCTTTCTCCCTCTTCTCTTTGCACACGAATGAAAAGGAATTCGTAATTTCATTATTTCGGAATTTCGTTACCACGCCGCTCTCATGCTGTACGCGAAGCCGCGGACTTGTTGAAATATCGCGTGCCTGCAGGAGCTCGGAACTCCTCACACTTTCTCGCGAAAAAGCGTCAGGATTAACGAATATTTCGTTATGAAGTTTTATTAGATCCACTTTGTCCGAAACTGAATTCAACAGTTAATAATTAAATTGTTAAATTTCATAAAATACTGACAGAATATTTACTCTTACCGTATTTCTTTACATATAATATCACAATTTCTGAAGATTCAGTCTCTGTAGTTATAATAACATATAATTTTTTAATGATTTTTTTATTATTTTTGTGTCAAATAGCTGAATGCTTATTAATAATTTTTATCGTATACATATGATATGACGTATATAATAAAAATTTTATATATATACATATATATATATATGATTTTTATGTGTGTCCATTGCATATATATTTTTTACACAAGAATTGAATACTTGTTTTACATTTTCAATTATATATTTTAAATTTTATTTCTTTCTTTTTCTTTTCACACTTCATATTACATTTGTGTATATATTATTTTTATATTTATATATTTTTGTCTGATCTTGGCAAAACTTTCCAACACTAAAATAAACGTCTTTTTTACAACTGCTATTAACAATAGTAATTAGAGAAACTATTATAATATCGGTGTAATTACCTTGTATCAAATATTCGTGATTGCATTTTACGAATTTCACATGATTCTTAATGTAGACCGGCACGCGCGCAGAATGTGCAACTCCAAAATCGCCGCGGGAAACTTATTAATTGGGACGCCGGAAGCATTCGCGTGATTCGCCCGCGATGCTGATTGAAGTAGTTTACTACTCTTACTCTTGTTGCAACTTTGGAAAGTACGAAACCGACGTTTGAGAGAGAGAGAGAGAGAGAGAGAAAGGGGGGGATAGCAGCCACTGGTATTCATCGTATCTAATACCTATCGTAACTCCGTAATTTCTCGATTCGGCACGCGGAAATGCAAATCGATCGCAGTTTTAACATCAGATTTCAGGGATTCTGCGATTCCCTTTCTCATCATCAATCGCGGCGGCCGAAAATAGCACACCAAAATTCATTTCAGTGGATTAAGTAACGTTTCTCACGTGCGTTATTCTTTCTTGCGATTTTATACGTTTATCAGGTAAGATTAAGAGATAAATCGAAAAGCGGTCGGAAAGTGATCTTTATAAAAAATGCTGTCGATCACATTAGCTTTACGTGCATTATCGGCTTTCGTGAGCGCTTCAGTGAAAGTCGGTTATTGCGATTGTGATTCGAATCCGAGAAATTTGTGACGAATTCGCGGAGGTCCTTCGTGTCGTGCTTGTGTCCGTAAATCACGCGGGAACTTCCGTCCGACATGTTTATTTCGTTGCTGCTCGCGTTAAGCGCGGATTCATAACTCAACCGCCGACGCAATATGTTCCGTTGGACGGATAAATACCGATCGGTTATACTTCTGATACGAATGCCAATCGACAGAGGCCGAGCGAACAAAAAGTATTGCGAACAATCCGCTGCCCTGTGTGCATGGTTTTTTTTATCGCGCTTATCCGTTAAATATCGATTTGCTCTCGCATATGTGTTTACTCGCGTCCCCTGCCTCGTTTCGATTTGTCATAGGCGATATATGAACCACTCGCGTCCTATGAAAATTATACAGAATTAATGTCTCGCGAGAGAAAATCTTTCTCAATCTCGGTGAGAATCCAGTCCAGAATTAATTTTGAAATATGTTATATTTACTATATGTTATATTTTACTGCAGATTTATTTTTCAATGGTTGAAGTAAGAATTTTTTTAAGTGTATAAACACAATTATAATTTCAAAAAATTATAATTTCATGCAGTTATTTTTCTACGTAATTATGATTTCGTGTAATTTTACGAGAACTTGCATCATTAAACTGAGAGACTCCGGGTACTTAACCACTTGGTTATACTTCAAGCGAGAGGATTGAGATATTTACCTCGTTGTCCGGTAAGATACAGATTACATTTGTAATATAATGACGTCAAAAGCAGCGTACCTTCTTCCGAGTCGAGTGGCGTAATCTCTTTCGCGTATTTCGTATTTCTAATCTTCTCTCAGCTCTCGGTCTTATTAAAATTCTGGGACGACGCCATCACTGTTATCTCTCGCGATGAGTATTTGCGAGAGGCGTGAATATGTTGAAATTTTAATTCACGGTGTTGGCTTATCATGAAATTTCTGAATTCCGAGAGATCTACTTTGATTTTTTTTTTTTAATTCGCGACATGAAAAACACGACAGTAAAAGAAAAAAACTACAATTATAGTATAAAACGTTAAAATAATAATGTATTTATGTTATTTTACAATTTAGTTTGTGTTTATTAAAAATGAGAATAATGTATTTCGTTTTTAATTTTTTTCCAAAGTATATTTGTAAGATATTTCTCCATATTCAGTTCTACATGCATTTTTCTAAATGTATTGTTAAAATATGTAAAAAGTTGCATTGAGTGGGGCGTTCAACATGAACGGACTGCATTTGGCCGTTTGAATTGTATTGCATAAATACAGAGAGATAGAACCGGAAAGAGAGTGAGAGAGGGGAGGGGGAACTCAATCAATGGTAATCGGGATTGCAGACGGGAATAGTCCGACAATATATACATACAATATACGTGTATATTTGCATAATGCGCCGAATATTACCAATAACGGGAGACCAATCGACTGATCGTAATTCTATAGCGTAGAAAATACTGTGCATTAACGAACCGCCCACCGTTGACTATGGCTTTTGAATCAGTCTAATCTCACTTGGTACATCGGTATTACGATGAAATATTTAAGCGGCACTCAACTATTTTCGTTACGTCAACGTTATGCGAAATATTGTAGTCAGTTTGAAATTTTGAAAAATGCTTTACATTTAAAAGCTTTATAAGTCTAAAATCTATTTTCATTTTTTATATTCCGGATTGTGCCGCGATGATTAATGAACCATTGTAAATTGGAACTGTTATGTCTTATGTAGTCATACTTTTTTATTGCATACTGAGAAATATCGTGATTAATATCATTACGACATTACGTGTGCATACGCGTGCGTAATTTTTGCATTGAAATTACGCCACGGTAAAAAGATCCCGTTGAAAGGGCAACGCGATAATCATTTCCTCGGGTCACATGCCACGCAAAAGTCTAATTAAATATACGGAAAAACCGCAGTTTACCGCACCGGATGTTTTCTCTTGTAATAAACGCATATTGTCTGAAAAGTCATATTTGGAATGCGAGCGCTTCTGTTTTTTGTTATAATACGAATATGTATGTCATAGCCGCTTTGTGTAACAGGATTTTCAAGTTATATGTTAATACTTTGATATTGCTGGCTGCTTAAAACCAGATTTTACAACGACATTATTAAATCTTGATATAAAAGGATTGTAAAAGCAAATATCATATTTTATTAATTTGAAACAGTATTGTTTTGTATTTCATAATTTTGACTGCAAATACTTTAAATTGATAATGAGATTTCGCTATTTGAATGTATTTTGTTAATATGTGTATGAGAGAGATAGAAATAACTTCAGCTAGATTATTAAATAGATTATTAAGAGAGTGAAGCAAATTATGATTACTATACAGAAATTATTGAAACGTTCCTACCTCATATTCTCTTAGACAAGAACAATTTAATCAGATTAGATGGAGATTAATAGAAAGAAAATTGGTTTGTATTGAGTGCTGATATAGCTTATCAAAATTATACGTTATAGTCATACGCTCATTAAAGGTCGACGAGAGGATAACGCGGGAATAACGGGGCCCTAATGGCCGCGGGCTCACGAATTACATTATAGTTGCGGCAATAATGTCCGCTTTTACACAGCGAGTCCGTAAACAATAAAACTTTTACAAACGACAGTTAATTTTCACAGGAAGTACCTTCGAATCGATTTATGACTCATCACACTGTCCTCTGGCGCAGCGCGGCGAATAGGCCTCGTTTGCGGGCCTCGCGTAGTTATTATAATAAACCACAAATTCAGCATCTCTAAAACAGAAGAGACAAGCGATCTGTCGTTACCACTTCGATCTCTCGTTTAACCGTTCAAATGGCAGAATTATCTTCGACCAAAACGAATATCGTCATTATTTGTGATTTTCGTCTGTGTCACACAAACTGTCGAAATCGATCGATGCGACCGCGATAAATCTTTCAGATTTAACATCCAGCTACGTTTGTCAAATATCTTATTTTGATCGTACAATTTGTAATGTTTTTAAACGTATCGAAAGCGTATTCCGCTGATGGCACGCGATAAACCACGTCGAGAGCCATTAACGCGCGTGTATTGACCGTGGAACCATAAATGTAGCATTGCCGATAAACGCCGAAACGTATCGAACTAAAATCTGACGCGATGATGGTCTGTGATATGAAAATAATGCGAAAATTCCAATGTATCGAACTTTATCATCTCGATGGGTATCCCCGATCGTTTCTCTCTTCTACGATTTTGCCGCATAAAAATAAATGAAAAAAAAAAAAGAGATGTAACCTCTGATCTGTGGCCTGACATATTGGTTTAACGGTCATGGCGTGAAAAATGTGCGCGCGTAAATGTACACGCGAATCGCGCAAGTGAAGAGTTACGATCGTAAGCGCGTGCACGATGGGGAGTCGATGCATTTTCCAGCAGCTCGGTGCTCGCACGTAGCAAATCGGCGGCCAGCGCAACATCGGATAATCGTAATGACATCTTCATCGCACATCGGTGTGTTACTATCCTCGGCGATGATAATGTACCGATTGATATAATTTATGACGCACGCTGCGTGACTAACGTCAGTTTCATTCACGTCGTCGCGTCGTGTAGCCTTGAGTTTTATTTTTACGAGACACTTTGCGATTTAATACTCTCTCCGAAAAGATATTCAGTCAGATAGTAGTCCGATAAATTACACGTACGTTCCGAAAATTAAAATTTATTAAACTTATTTTTCGCGGAATATAATATTTGTTGAAAATCTAGTTTTTAACTGTATTTTTATTTAACTGTATTTTTACCATATTTTCCACACATAACCAGGAAAATTATTAAATTACAAAATCTAAAATTAAGTATCCAACGTTAAATTAATATTCCAAGCTTTTATTCCAATCAGATGTAATTATATATAATTTTGAAGCGATGCGCGTATTTAATGCATATAACATTAATTAAAAAAAGAATACTATCATTAACGCCATTATGAATGTCTCATCACTCGTCACCCATCATACGAGAATGATTTACAGTAGTTTATAATAGTCTCCCGTGGTTGGTCGTATATGTGATGTATTTTTAATGTCAGATACGCGGTCGTTGCTTCACCATGTTTCCCGACGGGGCGAAAGTCTTGCAGAACTTTTTTTTATCTACACACAGTTATTCGCTCTCGCGAAACTTTCGACATACTGTGGTGAGTCTTAAGACAGATTCCATTTACCGCGTGTATCTTATCGCGCGATCCCTCTAAGGGATTAAGGCCGGTATATCAGTCTTGGTCGACGAAACATAAATCTGTATCCCTTTTAGCCGATGCGTTTTTATCCTATTCTTGGCATAAAAGTACATGTATTTTTTGTTTCTTTGATATATATCTCACATTGTATAGGAAACACATCGTAATATGTGAGATCCAGGAAGAAAAATTGAACTTTTTCTCAGTGAAAGAAATCAAAGCATTGGTAATTTTCGAATTATAAGCGAAAGCGCATAACGTTTTCGTAAATTAAATTTTAGTATCTACTTTATAAAAAATATGAATACGGATTTAACATGTAACTAAATAATTCTTACTGTGTTGGTGTTAATATTAATGCTGCAAAAAGTATTGATATTCTATCGGTTTGAGTAGATGATCGATTAAAGGGGAAATTTAAGTCCGGGCGAAGTATAGAAGTACGTTCCGAAGAAGACATCCCTTTCTCCCTTTCTCTTTTTTTTTGTCTTCCTGCGGATACGAAAACGTAATACAAAAACTTTGTAAATACGCCGGAAAGTATGACACGCCAATTTTCACGCATTCAGAATTGTTTTGATAGTTTAACAAAATTATTTTTAGATCTTTATCTTATTAAAGTTTGAGATACTTCAGTGAAACTGTTTCTTCCATGTGAATGCCCAATATGATACTGATTGGCTGCTTAAATCACGTAATCACAACGTCTCTTTAATTTTATGATAGCTAATCAAACTATTAGACCATAATATTCTCTCTCTTTTTAGATTCTTTTTTTAGGCAGCCAATCAACCATACCTGTCTGATAGATTTTTAATTATCTAAGATTTTAGAAAATCTTATTTATTATTTGATTTCAAGCCAATTCTATTTTAGTCTTAACGTGAATCGATTAAGATATCGTGATAATTTAATTTTGTATAATATTGTATTTCATAAAATAAAATATTTGAAGATAAAAATTTTTCTTATAACGATATAGAGTTTTCATAACTTTTACAGAGAATATTTAATTTTTTGATGTTGATTTTTAACTGTATATTATTTTTTAATTATCTCACTGTTGGAAAATATTTCATATTTTTAATTGCCTCGACCATGTTGGGCTAGTAATTTAATAACTTTCATCGGTTTCATTTAATAAATTTCGCTGAGATGACAAGGACGGCTGCAAAAGCTGTCCAATGTATCGACGTTTCAAAGAATCCCGATCTACGTTCCAGTTATTAATTGCACTTTAGTGGAAGTAGTATGAGGAGCAGCATCGACATATTGGCGAAATAATATCGCGAAATGGTCCGTACAAAGAGACAGAGTTATCTTGTGGTAACCAGTTAGGGGATGGATCTTGTCTCTCCTCTTGTCCTCTATTTGTCTCTTCGTCTCCTTTTCTTTGGTCCTTCTTCAGCAACCAGGAAAAATCAATATAATCTCGTTGTGTCTTCGAGAACGATGTCGATACACTAGGTAAAGCGTGAAAACTGGCGTGTCGTACTTTCCGGCGTACTTACAAAGTTTTTGTATTACATCTCCGTAGAGGAAGATTAAAAAAAAGAGAAAGAGATGCCTTCTTCGGATCGAAACGTACTTCGCTCGAACTTAAATCTCTCCTTTAATCGACCGTCTACTCACGGAAATGTCCGCTTCATATTCTGCGCGAACTTCTACTTATCTCTGTTTGGAAAAGTTCGTCTTTTCTTTCGATCGCAGTATTGAGATTTAACGCAGCTTTCGCCTTTCTGATAACGAATTGAACTTGTTATATTTCTTGATGAAAAAAGAGACAAATTCTTCTTCGCATAGTTTATTATATTAAACTCTAGAATTGGAATTATTTTTCTTCCTACACAGAGAAAGATTTTTTGAAGTTTTGCTGAAGTATTTAAAAAATTAATTACACACTCACATACAGATTTGAAAATAATTTTATTAAACTATTCAAATAATTAAATCTAATGTAGAACGCTCAAGTTAGTTGTTAAAATATTAAATTTTTTTTACAGCTTTGCACATTTATACTTGTAATAAATTCCCTACATAATTACTTTGATGGTCCAATAAAATTATTTTCACTTGTAACTAGATAAATTTTTAAATATTTTAGTAAAATCGTTCTTTCCTGTAGACTTATAGGTCTCTTTGTATATTCTACGCTATGTATGTTAGAAAAGTTTGAATAAAACTTTTATGAAGAAATCATGAATCAATCCAAGCAATATATTGTCAAGAAGAAGTAATTAGGAGGTACGAAGAAATATTTTTCATTGCTTACCATTGTTCCTTGGCATAGCAGTCGGTGCACCATTATCTTCTTATTTTCGACGCAATTTCTAAATTGCAATTCCGTTTCGCATTCATCGGATGTAAAGCGGAGAGTGGTTTTCAAGAGCGCGGCTTTCGAAGTTCGGCCGGTGGCAATTAGCGATGGCATAAATTGAGACAGAACGCGACGGATGTCGGCGAGCATGTTGAGCAGCACGGCTCGTTGCTGAGGAGATAGGAGCTCATGAATATGAAACGAATATGAAACGAGCCCTTTTGTCTCCCGCGTATCCTGCATCGATCGTCATGCGCATCCCATGAACTAGATAAGCCTAATCTCATTTCGTCTTTCACGGTCGAGGTTGGTCTTACGCCGTAGGCGATAGGCACACTCCGGTCGAATCTTTTCGTTTCGTCAAATGTTTTTCACGCTAAAGATATCTTATTATTTTAAATTTGTTGTGTTTGAATATAATAGAAAAAATATAAAAGCAATAGAAAAATAAAAATAAGTTTATAATACAATAAGATAATACAATAAGATAATAGTTGGAAATGAGAGAAAAAAACGCCGAAATAACCAATTGAGGATGCAAATATTATATTTTTAAGTATATAAGTATATAAATATATTTTTTGATATTTTACAGTTAAGATGTTAATAAAAACGGTTATTTTTTTCATATTAATTATACTATAATAAATGTAACTAAAAATATTTGCTTTTAAAGCTACATAATTTTCTTTCTCGATCCCGATTTTTATAGGGAATGTACTTTTTCTGGAGCATACATTTATATCCCATTATGGAAGATTGACCTAGATATCTTTGCCATTATGTATCTCGTTTCTCTAGAAAACGCTCTTTATCGTTTCGTTGAAAGGACAGAAGAGTCAAAGTAAACCACCTCGTCGACCGGGGAATTTCGATTTTACGTTTATTGCTGGAAAATAAGAAACCGAGGTAATAACGCCCTCAAGGTGATGATACCCTCGGGTAATATCGGCGTGAATTTGAGCTCCGGCCATTATCGTTAAGATGGTAATTAAATCTCGCAATAGAGTCCTTTTTATATTCTTTCCTGCAGAAAATGCGTTTAATAATGGCAGTCGCACTGCACAATGTGCCTGCAAAATGTAATTGCAAGTAATGAGTAAATGGTAACTTTTAATTAAATAATAAATTGGATAATATCTCTCTTAAACTTAACATTTATTTTACGTCTTTAGTTTATTTGGCAAAGAACCAAAATAATTACAATGACTTAATGTCATTTGTTTACAATTTTACGTAATGAATGTCGCCCATTCAAATTTCGCGAATCAATCACGAATTAACCGAGATAACTTAATTGCTTGACCGACTTATCTCTTGATCAGTATTCGTGAAACGTTTTGGGAGTTTCGCAGTGGTTTTAGGAGCTTCTCTAGGAGCTTCCACGCTGGTAGAGATGTGCGATATTAAGAAACCCCACTGCGGCCATTAAAAGCGTCTCTTTCGTGCGGTCGCCAATGTCTTTAATTACAAAGACACGATTAGTACGCACGGCGTCGACGGCGGCGGTGTAATTAACGCAATATACCCGGCGACTATAATTCCGCGAGTCATGGTAGAACCACCTCTTGCAAGAGGGGATATTTAAGCTGGCGCGGTCATTATCGCGTGACTGCCGGCGATAAAACCTTGATAGAGCAATATTATTCGGGTAATTTCGCTGACGCGTATCAACAGCTATTCGTTTGTGTGCTATGGAACGGAAAGCTCGACGCTCCGTGTATTTTGTCAACAGAGCACGAGGTGCTCGTAAAAAATGTTCAGACTTTTCGCTTCAGTGTAACAATTTGTCTTATCTTACACGTTGCTCAATGTAAAGAGCTCGACATTATTCGAACAAATTTTCACCGAAGATGATTATCGCCATACTTATCGCGGAATTTGCGATAGAGAGAAAGCGCACGATTTCTGAGACACTGTTGAAAACTGACGCGTGATATGGGTTGAACGGATTAAAGTCAGCACGACGACACGAGAGAATCACGATGAATAATCGAGCGCGAAATCCATGACTTAGAAAAGGATGATCGTTATTCTTCGCGAACGATATTCCTTCCCGATAGTGACTCAATCCCGATCGCGATCACGATTTTGTCTATTTCCGCAGTGATTCCTATGTAAATCGGCTTAGGAACCAACCGTTGCTTCTTCGCGGACGATCGAAGTCGTTGAAACGACAATCCGATATCTTTCGTCTTGTCATGTTTTTTGATGGGTCGATCTGAAGCGAATTTTAACAATGATTTCTCATCATTCTGTATTCAATACAAACTTATTGCCGCTATTATTTATTTTTTCTAACATTAAAATTTATAAGAGTAACTATTTCGCAAAAATATCATAATTTTTATCTTAGCAAGTACATTTCCTTTCTTGTAATTCGTAAAAAATTGAGGCGTACTAAAGTAAAACATTGTGCTATATTTTTTAATTTTTCAAGTGGAAGAACTTATTTTTTTGAAAACTATCATTTTTAAATTTATAAAAGATTACTATATTTCAATTAATTTATTTTTAATTAAGTAAACATTTTTAATTAAGTTCTAATTGAAAAAAAAATTACATTAAAGTTATTAAAATTTCAAAATATTGTAAAGCTAAGTAAAAATGCTCCAATTATACAATGAACTTTCAACGTTTTGAATTATGCTATCTATTTTTCTCTTCGTTTGTTGCTGCAGCACTTTCCATATTACAGTGTTAGTATGTGATAACACATAGCATTTACAACTCGATTATATAATAAAACGCACAATTAGTACGTACAACGTTTCATCGTGACTTTAATTAAGTAACAGAAAAAAATGAAAAATTTATTAAATTAAAATTAAAGTTTATTAAATTTTTATTAATTTCTATTATTATTTGTTATATTAGTTATCATCATCTTACTATGATTTTGTCCTTAAACGAACGATAATTTAAAACTATCGATCGACTTATCCATTATCTATTATCTACATCCGCAAGGCTTAAAGCTGAGAAACCGTTTCCACTTGGTAATTTCATTGCCATTAGAATCGTTTGATGTGACACAAGACTGTCGCGTGCTGTGTCTAATTTACACAGATGGCTGACGATCTATACCGAGAAATATGTCGTAGGAGCTTGCACAGAATGCACAGTAAACGACGCACGGTATCATCGACTATTGCAAATAAATCGCGAGAATTAATTGGTAACGGTTGAAGTATTACTAATTGCGTGCCTAAAAGCCTCCTAACGGCAAGAAGGAATTTCCTTTGATGTCTGAACCCTTTTGAACTTTTTATCGCGCTTTATGATCGTGAACAAAGACGGGCAGGAAGTCACCCGACTTGATCCATTAGATTTTTAAGATCATCCCGATCATACATTCAGACATGCTTCGATTTTTGTCATGGATACCGTGTCAACAGCACCATTATACTGTGAGATGCACTGCAATTTCTATTCACTTTAATGCATGGCACAATTCACGACTTTTTTTCGTAGATCCATAGACATAAAATTATAATAATTAATAGCATAATATACATAGCCTTTCGTCTCGAGTTTCAAGATAGCATATCTCGAATTCTAAAACATAAAAGAAAAATATCGTAGAAAGAGAACTTTTATTTGAACAAGCTCGCAATTAACTTGAAGTAATTTAGAGCAGAGAGCATTGCACTAAAAATAGGTTATCCGCATAATATTTCTTTAATTTTGATTTTATTTATTAACATGTTTTGATATATAAAAATAAACAAAATGAAATTTATAAGACAACTCGTTAATTCTGTTAAATAGTGAAATGTTTTATCAACAATTATTAAAAATTAATTATTTTTATATCATGTTTTCAGCATTTTTGTTATATATTTTTATTATGTAATTCTTATTAAATATTTGTTAATTTTATATTTAAATATATTAATAACTTTATCGTTATCTTCTCAGACAAGATGCATTTATACTTGAAAGAAAATTCTCTTGCATGAATATTTCAAGTGTGTATCATCAGCATTTACACATGCATAAAATTTGCCGCGATAAATGCCAGCCACGTACTCGTATATTCTTGCATGCGAAAAAAAAGTCGTTTCGTTGTGAGATAGCTCGAAAAGCTCCATTTTACGTTTATGCTACTTTACATGGCAAATTTTTTATGAGAAAGTGGGATTATTGAGAAATCCTGATGCCAGCTTCATAACATGACCCATCAATCTAATCCGAGAGCTCGACATTTTTCTTTTGCGGTCGTGTCACTGTCCACACGAGCTGCATTATTTAAACAAGGCCGACCCGAAAAGTTGAGCATTGAAGATTAAAACGTCGAGACTGACATCACGGGAAACTGGCAGCGTTTGTAAACTATTTCGCCGCGCGATAACGCGCAAAACACGGCGCGGTCGAAATTTTTATCACGGCGCAGTGAAGCGTCCTAAAATTTTGATTACTCGGGCTTTTTGTGGAACGCGCTGTTAGCTGTATCGAGGTAAATTCGATCGGGAAATACGCCAGGAAACATATGTACGTAACTCGATGGTGCGGCATGGTGATCACTCTTCACTCGGCAATTATTTTTGCATTTGATGGCATCAAATCGGATCAATCTTTAATACTTGCTAATAATTCTGTTAATTCTATCTTTTACGAATCGTACTTTTAGTCTCGTATATAATGATTTTTTATATATGTATAGGTGGAGCTGAGGAAATTAATTTGAGAATTTTATTATTTTTATACAGACAATAAATCGCATATGAATACAACTAATTGTAAATAGCGAAGGCCGAAGGCGTAAATTAATGCTAAACATATTAAACATATTAAAAAGTCGTAAATAATTTATTACAAAAAGCATCACATATAAACATATTGTAATATTATTGTACAATATTACAATATTTCAGTTTCAATTTAAGATGACGTTTCAAAACTGGAAGTATTTCGGTGCGTAATTTATAGAACTAGATGTATGTATATATTAAATTCACATCAAAATATTATTTAAAATACTATCCAGCTTGATAGATTCAGTTTTGCTCGATAAGGCTTTTTTACTCCTTATTGTTTATTTTGTTATTCTTAGAGTAAAAGAATGAGAGTTTATAACTCAACGAGGAATCTTTATCAGTAATAAAATTTTGATACATCTTTAATTTTAAGTAGATTTTCGCAAACCGTAAACAAGAATGTCATTTCAAAGAAGTTGCATTCCTGCTTAAGGCACGCAATACATTCTAAAGTCCGTGTTACACTATGCATTAGAAATTAAGGATTGCGAATTGAAGATTAGAATTCGTCTAATCATTTCCTGATTGAGACTGTCTCGTAAAGGCTCGCCTAGCGGAAGGGTGCGAATATTTCTTAAATGTAGTGATAATGCCATCTCGTAAATTACACCCGGCAATTATCACTAGACCTCTCGACCGGATGGGCACGCCCGGTTCCAAGCCTACACATCTGGTTGCTCGGTTGGTTGCATCCACGGTAGTAAATCGTAAACATAAGCCGCGCGCACGGCTCATTCTGAGAACATTGTGTACGGAGTACGAAAGCAAGGACTTTCATTCTCGTTTATCCTGATCTTGGAACGACGGCGCAGAAAGATGGATACTCATGTATTTCTCCGATGGCGTGGATATATATATGCCGAGCGAGGTTATCATTTTCATAAATCCACCGTCGTCGGCCTTAATTGCAATTTGCTAGCATGCTAGTCGCGACGACGTTTCGGTTAAGAATGACATCTCATTGCGTACTACCAAGATGCTGTCAAGAATCCGGCTTTGGATGCGCTAAGCAAACGGGCGATAAGCACGATTCCAGTTATATCAATCAAAAGAGTCGCGATCAAGTATTACAATGATATTGCATATTTTAAATTGAAGATATGAAATACAAATTAGCATATTCATTGGCACTGTATGAATTTTATAATATCTAATGATAATCAAAACTTTTAGATATGCAACGAGCGAAAACGAGAATATTAACTTAACATAGTTATTTTTTTTTATTCTCGCGAACAATTAAAATCTTTGTTTTTTTTTTAAACAAATAACATTTTTTTGTAGTGACTTTTTAAAAATCTGACTTAAAAGTAAGACTCGAAAAAAGATTAAGTTTATTCGATTTGAGATAAATTATGAAAAAAAAACTTGCGAAAAACAAGAGTAAAGCTATTTTGAACAAAGATCTATCAACATGACGTACGCGGCTGGTGCGAATGACGCAGCGATGTGCGACTGTAGTATAAATCGGACGGGTTGGCCCTAAGGCAGAGTCATTATGTCTGAGCTCTTCTCTTACGGAGTCGAGGTCGAGTTTTATGCGCGCACCCAAGTCGCGTTAACGACGCGCGGATGAAACTAACGTTCTTATAATACGATTTCAAAGATTCACGCGACTCGTCTATAGTCGTGTCCTCTAAGCAGGTCAGGAAATTTTTATGGATCCACGGGAGTGTAATCATGTCTCGCGTAATCTCGCGGGATAAGTATACTACGTGCTCGTCCTTCAGCCTTTCATGACTCTTACGGCATGTACGTTTATTTGGTGTAAAGAATGTGAGGAAATTTTGATTGAATGGAATCTCATGAATTTTTTTAGTTTTTATACCCAAACTTTTGTCGCTCTCATAAAAATTGATCTTATTGTAGGGATTGCAATCTTTCGATATGAAAAATTGAATTACAATTCTTGATGCTATTTAACTTTTAATATTATACATTTATACTGAAAGAAAATTTATAAGAATACAATTATACAGATTAATCTTGATAATATAACTTTTATGTGTTATCAAAGTATCTTATATTGACGGTTACTCTCGCAGTACGAAATGAGCAAAGGAAGAGAACCAATTAGAGTCGGAAAACAGGCAACGATAAATTAGACTATCGATTTAACACGCAAATTTTATTTCGTAAGATAAAAAATCGAGCGCTTATCGCTATATTTAATCCGAAGTCTAAAAATCCGAAATAAAAAAAATCTAAAATATATTCCTGCTTATTACATTTAATTTCTTTTTTGACTTCCATCCATTCCAGTAATTTTGTACCGCAACGTTATTTGCGACCTATTTCGAGTTCGTTGAGCTCCTCGAGTAAACCTTCATAAGTCCCGCTTCTGAGACATTAGTCGTTGCAAGTCCAGCGATGGTGCTGCGTAAAGCAAGCTAGTAAGCAACAAGGCAAGCAGCAAATTATCCTCGGATCATTTCCAGGATCACTGCCCCGCGATATATGGGACGCGATTTTGTCCATCCGGATCCTTAGCTGTTTTCTTGCCGCGAAACACGCCCAAGTGTAGTAAACAACCGCTATGATTTTCTCTACCCTTTTCTTAGCCGCTGCAACCTCGTTAGTGTGCACGCGCTAGATGCAGTGCATCTAGATCCAGATTAGCGTGGTGTTAAATCGTTACTTTGATTGCATGCGTGCATCCCGGACGCGTCGAGCGGGGCGTTAAAGCGAATTTACACGGTTACATTCTGAACGATGAATCGTTTAGAAAATGAAATCATCGCGAGTAGGAAAGATATTGTGAATCAGGTGGGTAGGGTATTTCTTCGAAAATACGATCAGCCTGCGATGAGAGAGGCATATGCATTTATTGTCCTTCAATCAAGCCGCAGGAATAAGTCATTCAAAGTGAAGTCATATAGTTGAAGTATACGATGAGAACATCACAATTACAGAAAATAGCAGCAACGAGAAAAGATAATAACGATTCGCAATACGACATTTTTCTCGGTTATCCGTAATACAGTACAATTACGTTACGTAATATCTGTTGTACTTGTCATGTATTTTTCAATAATTTGAGACATTGCAGCAGATATTACGTTAACAGAATTTCGCAAAACGAAGGTGTAACAGAGCCTTAAAGGACTTAGCTGAGCATCTCCGGTTATGCGGGATCGCTTTTTCACGCGGTGCGAATTTGAGTAACGCGCCGCGCCTCTCATTCCCAGCTTCTCTCTGAAGTCGTGCATGCGACTTCTTATCCGGCTTCTCTTCTTGCTTTAACGAGATCGAAAGTGCGCGAGAGAGGATAACGCGGGAATTAAGAGGAATAAATGGATATAAAAAAGCATACTCTGGTCGTGCTTCTAATAAAGGCAACATATACGGAAAGCGACATTTTTACCGGACTCCATTGGCTCCAACTCGTACTATGCGAACTTGGTGCGCAAATGCGAAATGCGCGGATTACACACGATTACGACTGGAACGCAGCACTGCCTTCATTGTTGATTACCTCGCTACTGCAATCTTTGCTACATATCAGTATAATGCATAAGGAAGATTGATGAAGGAAAGAAATTGTAGTACCTAGTACTTTCTTGCAAGGAATTA
>Ga0157364_1002050_pt1 | contig 18199 bp, 8 predicted proteins | sample AttsexASBM2_FD_111476 | JGI IMG/M metagenome (GOLD analysis project Ga0157364, IMG submission 111476) | Fungus gardens microbial communities from leaf cutter ant in Ribeirão Preto, State of São Paulo, Brazil - Atta sexdens ASBM2 | ecosystem: Host-associated > Fungi > Mycelium > Unclassified ...
GTTATCGTATAAAAGTGTATGTGTCGTCTACAATGAACCATGATTCATTGTTCACTACTAAAATAATTCATTGTAGACCATCTAACCTTTTCTACGATAATCTTCAAAATAACACAACAGAAAAAATAATACAACAGAAAAAAGTTGTTTACAAAATAATAAAGCCAAATATACACACAAAACTATTGCACAATAATATTGCATAATAATATTGCACAATAATATGAAAAAAATAATAGATAGAAAAAATAATAGAACCAACATAACAAAAACATAAAAAGTGCGCAAAATTTATGAAAAAAACTTACAACTCAACATTCTTAAAATGTGATATTACATGGCCGTCTTTGACGTGATCTGCCAGTCGACTGGGAAGGGGTTCAAGTGCGAGTCACTTACGAAATATCGCAATGGTTCTAATAATGTACTACTAGTTCACTGTTGGACCTACCTACTCTATGTATAAGTAATTAATAACAAATAGAATCGAGAATATACAGAATGATTATCTTGATTATATAAAAAATCTTTTCGCAGTGCGACTACAGTCCAACATCAAAACACAATATATTCATAGATGTACGTGATTATTATTTTAATTAAAATTCATTCTTCGGTTGAAATTATGTGATCTCTAGATGTGCGATTCTTTTCTTCGCTTCGTGCAAGCTTAGCTCATAAAACCGCCCGATCTTCCAAAAAAACGCGGAATGAAATGCATCGCGCGACCATAACTGCGGAATTCCGTGTGAATGGCTGAGTATGAAACTGAATGGTCTTGCCTATGTCGGATGATAAAATGTTATCGTTAAACTGCAGCTTAGACTTGGATGAGAAATGTTGGAGCGATTTAGTTGCGGTGATTGAAGTATCAAGATCTTTTCTATTTAATCTTTAGAAATAGAAAATAGAAAAGTTATCTCTCGTATTTTTAAGTAAAAGCTAACAGTTTGATTAGAAGATAACATCATTCTACAGTGTATAAAATTGAATGCCTATTTTATTAAAAAATCGAGAAAATTGCATTTAGAATATAAAAAAAATTGCGATTTTTGTGTATTGATTATTGTGTAAATAACTAAAATAAATATAAAGTTTAAAATACAAATAATTAATGGGAACATTCATAATTTTCAAGTCCTATTTTATCTACTTCATTTATCTCTTATTTGGCTTATTTATGTAATAATTAACTGCGTTCAACTCTTTGTGCTTTGCATTTTATACTCTTCGCGCAGCACTTCATTTTTCATAAGCTTGGAGACGAACTTTACGCGGTATCCTAGTGAAATCTTGAAGTCGCTTTTGTCCTTTCTTTCTTTAGCATTCATGAATTCAATTATCTGTTGTATTTCCCAAGGATTCCATATGTCTACCAATTTTACAATTTGGCTTACGCCGTGGCGTTTTTCGTTACATGCACGACAGAAATAGAATGATGCCACGGATAACGAGAATTTCTCGTAAGCGAAAAGAAACTAGCACCTGCATTTTTCATCATTCCGTAGAAGGATATGACAAGAAGGATACGCCGCCAGTCGCGAGGAAATGTAGTCATATTTAATACTTTGCATTCACAAAATTGAGATAAGGTTAAACAAGAATATAACTTGTTAAAGTTATAACATTCAACTTTGGTTTCCTGATTGTGCACATTACATAATTTCAAAATGCTGTGTAAGTTTTACTAAAATAACATGAATCTTTCATGAAATTATTGTCTTAGCAAATATTTATCTCGGTTACAATTATTCTGGTTGAAAATAGATGAACCAGAATTTTCTGGTTAAATTTTATTAAAATTCTAGTTGAGATAATCAAAATTAATTGATACAATATTTCTGATAAAATCTATCGAAATTCTCATTTTTACCTTTATTTTTAAGAATAATTAATTATCAATCAGAATTTTAGTTATCTCAATTAGAATTCTAATAAATTTAACCAGAAAATTCTCATTTATTTTTCACAAGAATTACTATTTAATTCAACCAAATTATTTTTCTCATAATACCATTACATTAATGATTGATAATATATCTACGCTAATACAAAATGTTACATTAATTTAATAACTTTATTATATAATTGTAATGTGTAATATTGAAATATATAATTTAACACTATTTCTGCCTAACAAACAATATAATTCAATTTCATCTCTAAAATAAATCACTATTTTGTGATGTTATTATTTTGTTAGATATGAAATTATATTTATTACATGGAAAGTATGTTCATACTGAAGTAATGCAAAGATAAATTAATTTTCTGTTAAATAGTGCTTTGATAATATTTCGTATATTACATTAACACAAGGATTCTTGCTAGCGATTATCACGATGTAACCATATTCGTTACAGAAGAGATTTATACAGCGCGAATGTTCATGCTGTAATTGCTCGTATTTTTACTTGTCTACGGATTCGCTTCGCAGTGCTTAAATTCGTATTCTTGCGCCTTTGTTCCAACTTTCGTGGGTGGGCTGCAATGCAAATGCATATATGGAATGCAAATTCCATGTGTTCTCCACCGGAAAGACACGCGAGAAAGGGTGAATGCTAACGATACGAGTACGAAATATAATAAGATTTTAGTAGGAAATTGCCTATATCGTACTTCTTAAATTTAAACAAAATTGTAACAAAAGAGAGATCAGAATATTTTTGTACTTATATCAAATTTTGGTTCATTGGCAATAAAACAAAACACTTTTACGGAAATAAATATTGAATTATTGTTTAATCCTTCGGTTACCTGAAATCCAGGGAACCTCAAAAAGATATGAAACTTTATATTTGTAAGATCTTTTTTTTAAAACGGGACTTTTCTTAAACTGCCATTAAGTTTAAAATATCCTTTTTGCACTTTCAACTGTATATTGTTCTTTGGATATCAGCCTTGATTTTTAAATATATTAAAATTAAAATAAAAAATTTTAAAAAGCCACTGCATTTCTATATTCTACAACGTTTAAAGTATATTCAGTATTTTTGTGTTTTAAAGTATATTCAGTATTTTTGTGTTTTCAGTATTTTCAGTAATTTTTGTGATTTTAAAGAACAAAAACTATAAATATGGTAATTAATGAAAATGTTGGAGGGTCAACCTGGGCCTCTATGTGCCCAATATTCTCAGGAAGTATGACTACGAAAGGTTAAATTAAGATTAAAAAAAAACAGCTTTTAGAACGATTTGGAGATCGGGTCGTTAAATTGTACCATTGGATTTCTAAATTGTTCTTCTAATAAACAATTATTAGTTTTTAGAGAGAAAGATAAAAATTTTCTTAAAATCCACAAATAATATATGTGAATAATTTTTAATAAGTTATCTTAGAAGACTCAATACAAACATATTTTTCTTAAAAATATCAGATATGTTGATTACAAAAGATATGTTGCAGATATGTTGATTATTCAATTACTCAATCTTAACATGTTATTTTATCTTAAATGTAGCATATAAAGGCCAGCAACAAGGATAATTTACCTTTTTTTATTTTTACAAATTTGCCAAGAACAATAAGAATAATTTATAAATATTTGGTTAATTTGATACTATACTTAAAAAGAGTTTGAATATCAATTATAATCTTGTAATACGCTGTAATTCATTTACTTTTGTAATAACCGATAATATTTTAAGTAAATTAAGTAATATTTTAAGTAAATGTACAAAAAAAACTTACTATCAAACACTGAACAAAATCAATTTTGAATGTCACTCGCGTACTTCGGAAGACAAAAACATGACAATACTTAAGCCATGCTACTAGCCTCATCTGTGTCGTCACCTTTAAATAAAAGTATTTCGTTTATAAAATACAATGGAGGTACGATTTATCTGTTGGTATGACTTCGCCAACTTCATCCTAGAGAATAGGGATTTGCATTAATTTTATTATTTTTAATTGTTAATATGAAAATTACGGGCATCACTTTTTTTCGGCAGTAGATATCAAATTAAAAAAAATACTCTTTACATAGTATGTAATATTCTTCACGTATCTGTAAGTACGAAAATATTTCACACAATAAACAAATTAAGTTAAAAAATTTTCTTGATAAAGAAAGAATATTCTTTTGAACTCAGTATCTACAGCCGAAAGAAAATAAGATTATGTATTAAGAACAATAAAAAAATTAATATAAAGCCTTCGTATTTTACAAGCAATAAATACATTAAGATAAAACATTTTCTATAATTTTCAATTCATTCATATTTCAACATTATTTTATTTTTTATTTCGAAATTCGATTATTAAGATATTAAAAATTATTGAATTTTTATCAAAAATAGTGATTTCCTGAGAAAAATTAAATTAAGTTGAAATAGAAAATTATATGTAACTGTAGTAAATATGTCACTAAACATAGCAAGTATAAAATGCACAAATTAATAAAATTTATGCCACGAAGAGAGTTGTATAATATTACTAAAAATTTCAATGCAGATATTTGCATTTTCGCTTGGATTTTGATTGATGGAAAATTACTAGTACACTTGTTTGGCTTTAAATCAGTTCAATTTTACGATATCTTATTCCTTGAGATGTCGATAAGTGTCGATAAACTCCTACCGCAATATAAAACTTTAGCCCAAGTATCAGATCTTCGATATATCGACTAGCTATTTACAAGTCCAAATACTTCACTAATCTTAATCCATTGAATCGACTTAATATCTATTAATTACTAGAGAGTTTTTAACACGACAAATTAATAGTAATTCGTAATACTTAGACAGCTGATATTATATTTTTATGTTATTTCAATACGTTTTTCTAAAATGAAAGCAATAATAATCTTTTATTTAATTTTCAAATGTTCAAATATAGTAAGACGAATACTACGTAAAAAATTTTCAAATCATTCTTATAAAGTTAATTACGAAGTTAAATTTATCAAGTTTTAGTCAGATAATAAACATATTAAGATGTAAAAACTTTTAAGTCGTTAATAACACTAACAAATTACTCGAAAGTTACGAAACTTTATGAACCACAAATTCGATGGATCAAAATGTTTATTTGTTTGTAATGGGATAGAGAAAGAGAGAGAAAGAGAGAGAGAAAGAGAGAGAGAAAGTTAAAAATAAATAAAGAAGAAGAGATAGGGTTCTGAGGAAACACCGTGTAATAAAAAAGCGATAGCGTAGTTTAAAGAAAAAAAAAACAAAAAAAAAACAAAAAAGGGTGATTTATTCAAGAAAGATAAACTGCAAGTTGTAATGGTAAAAAGCAGGAATGGGGAAAAAGCGAAACTTAGAGAGAGAAAGGGATAGGAAACAAGCAAAGAAATAAGAAAAGAGTAAAGAAAGACAGAGAAAGAAAGAGGACTGCGGGGCAGAGATAGAGAAAAAGAGAGTGTTCAAAGTTGTATTCGCGAAGTGTATTCACGAAAAGTAGTTGAGAACTCCGAAGATTGGGGTGGCTACAGAAGCGATGGGGTAGGTAGATAGATGAAGTAGATTTGGGCTCGTGCAGTCGTAAGAAGATAAACGTTGCTTGGACACCAACAGAATGAAAGAGACAGAGAGAGAAAGAGAGAGGGGGAGAGGGGGGGAGATAGAGGGAGGAGGGGATAGAGGGGGGGGGGCATTCCTGAGTTATCCCGCTCCCATTTCTTACATTTTCCTCGAAGCGAGGCGATGCGACGCAAGCGACGTGGACGAGAGAGATCGTCGCAACTGATTGCGTGCAACTTCTCACTGACTGCTGATTGTGATTGGCCACAGGGCTGGTAAGTGGCGGTTTCCACGAGAAGAGGCTGCTGAACGACCTGCTGGACACGTACAACGTGCTGGAGCGGCCGGTGGGCAACGAGTCCGAACCCCTCGTGCTGAACTTTGGCCTCACGCTCATGCAAATAATCGACGTCGTAAGTGCTCAATTATTTTCTTCAGCTTCTTCATCCGGCGTTGGACTGATTTTCCCTTGAGTCTTCAATATTTAATCGAATTCATCCCTTTCATAAATCTTTTTCTTTGTTATTCTCTCACTACTTCTATTCTTTTATGCTATTTCTAAAAAAAAAAATGCGCTAATCTTTAAGCCATTCTTACAGATCTTTTATATTTTTTTATCTCTCTATTTTCTTTCGGAAAGAGCAATACTAGTTGATTTCTGTTAATATCTGTTTAGTAGCAAGAATTAATAAAAAAGAATATTATAATTAAAATTGATTTTTGAAATCTTAATAATCACAGTTTATATGTATATCACTGTAATATCATTTTGGCATTTATTCCATATTACTATTTTATTCACATTATTAATATTCTATATCACTATATTATCCATTTTATTAATATTAATATCGGTGATGTATAAATTAAACGTACACATATCCTGTCATGAAGATGATACTCATATCAGATAATGTGACACGTATCAGAAGTCTTGAATAATCGTGAGAGAACAATAATATATTCTTAAGCACATTAAAATAATATATTATACATATTTAATTAATATTCTTATATTTGCTACGTCTATAAAATTTTTTATATTTTTTTAATTCTATATCAAACTAATTTAAAAAAATAACTTTAAAGGTGATTAAAGTGATTAAGTATTAAAGTATAAATATCTAAAAGGTTTTAATTAATAATACAATTGAAAGGTTTTTAAATATTTCTTTAGCGATCTGTAATATCTTTCAGATTATTTCTGTAATGTTAGATATCAAAAGAGCAGGTATAATTCAATTCCTTGAATTGAATAATATTTTATTGTTTTTAATTTTTTTTGTGTCTACATCAATCCATTTCTTCAAAGTAAACAACGTCTATATTAACGTATGCTTTTATAATAAACTAAATTTGAGTGTGAAATTTAATATATTTTCTTAAGTTATAAATTCTCTTAACCTTATAGTGTTAGTTAAATTAACGATTTATTGAGTAGAAACAGTGACAAACTATAGACATGATTAAAAATAATTTAAATTGAATATAATTTTACATTATGAATTTAATCAAATTTAATTAAAAAAGTGCGATGGATTATATACATTCTATGTATAATATGTAGATTTACACATTTATCTAATTACATATTTATCTAATTACATATATTTCTGGCAATAAAATAAATATAAAGAATCACCGTGATGAAGAATCTACAATTTATAGACGCGTATCAGTGTAACATATAACATGCATCAATGAATAAAAGTATTCACAAATTCCGAAGTTGCGGTTTCAAATTCGCCACAGATGAATCGCGTACATTGATTAACGTCATGGATATTAACGTCGACGCTCAGCATTCGCCTAGTTCTATAGATTATAAATTTTTAATAGCATCAAGATTGTCTTAGAAAATCGCTCATCTTGAATATTTGTGTATTTGATTATGAGCGTTTTGATAAAAGACGTTTCTATCATATATAGCTTCATTAAATTCATATATTTCTATAATTAATTAAAAAAGGGAAGATAGCATCTTGTGATTTTATATATATATATATAAAACATATGTATATATGTGTGCGCGCGCGCGCACGCGCGTGTATGTATATATCAAGATATACATTTATTACAAATTTTTTTTTATTGAAAAATGTTAAAATGTTTCATTGAAATGTTGAAATTAAAAAGATTAGACACTCAATAGATCTTTAGATCAATGTATCGCTTTTTATTTAATTTGCTCTTGCAAATTTTTGTATCCGAATTAAAATTTAATTTCTTGTAATTTTAATATTTCATATACATATCTTTGATAGATAAATGTATATCTTGAGATATATATATATATATATATATATATATGTAAATAAAATGTGTGTGTGTGTGTGTGTGTGTGTGTGTGTGTGTGTGTGTGTGTGTGTGTATCAAGATATACATTTATCATAAAAGATATGTATATGAAATATTATAAAATTACAAGAAATTAAATTTTAATTCGAATACAAAAATTTGCAAGAGCAAATTAAACAAAAATCGACACATTGATCTAAAAATCTATTGAGTCTCGTGTCTAATCTTTTTAATTTCAACGTTTCAATGAAACATTTTAACATTTTTCAATAAAAAATAATTTTAATATTTCATTAGTTCTGTTGAGCACTAGACATATTTGTGTGTATGATGTATTTATAACATTATTAGTTTCTTTTAAAATGCAATTTATTAATTAGATTGGAACAAAAGTCAGCTGTCAAGTAACATTTTCATAAAAGGAAGAAACTTAATTCTACTGTATTTAACTTCGCGAATGAAATACACCGCTTCGTCCTTCTATTTCCGCGGTTGCGTTCGATGAGGTCATAATGGCGGAGTTAACGGACAACTTCCGCAAAGATGCAATGATCGAATCCTGTGTCTCGTATGCAAAACAGGAAGTTCTTAATTTCCGAAATATTGTTGATTGGAGCCGCGATGGTTAGCTCCGATTTACCCCACGGCTTACTCACTTTCAGTCGAGAAAGGCAATATCGCCAGTTTCATGGTTCACGCGTGGCCCCGAGTATTAATAACGTGCATGCACACGAGCGTACACGCCACGCGCTTTGCACCGCCGTTTATCTTCGACGTTGCACGTTGCAATTTTCGACGCAGCGCCAGAGGATGTGCGATAAACTATCTAGAAGGATATCGAGTGGGACGTGAACGCGGTATTGTGATTATACTGGGTGTAATAATAATATTCCGGTATTGATATTGAGAGAATGCATTATGATAGTCTGTCCATCAAAAATTCAAAAATTTATTTACCAGACAGGTCCTTCGAGTAAAACGTTTTTCGTATGTCGGATTATTTTCTAAAATAACATTAGTTATTTCTAATAATCTTATGATATTAGCATCTGCTTGTTAGCATTGCCGTGCGTCCTTCATAAAAGTATAAATATAAAATATTATATGCCAATTAAACAAGTTATTTAAAAACACTGCACGTTTATATATGCATTGAGAGCACGACGTGATGATTATTATAAAAGATGTAATCCTATATGATTTAGAAAATATTCGTATCGCAAATCAAAGTGTATATGCACGTGTTGCTTCTAAATTTTTCAAAGAAATATGGATAAAAAATGAGTTTAGCTTTCATTATCCTGTTATGTCAAATACATAATATAATGTGGATCTTGTTCTTTATTTTTCTTATTATTCTTGAATTAGGTTGTGTATAACCTACTTCTATCTTTTCTCAAATGTTTATTATAACAAAATGTGTGTATATATAAGTATCAAAGAAAAAAATTAATTCTCAATTTAAAACGATTACATTCTATAATGCAATAATTGTTTCATATATAAGCAACAATATAAATCCTTTTTTAAAGAATTTGATAATCTCAAATTTCAATAATATTATATTTTTATATCAAATCATTCTATATTATATTCTTATATCAATAATATTTCTAATTCTCGATATATTCTAATTCTCGATTTGAATTGTTATAATTTTCTATCGATATTATTCCTTCTTAAATTAAGAAAATTATTATTGAAAACATATTTTTTTTTGGTATAAGATCAAATTTCTTCATGTAAGCAAATTTTGTCGGTTTAACGCTAAATAATCTTATTTTAAGCCCTATATGTTGAAAATAAAGATATTTTCCATAATATTAACAAATGAAAGAATAGTTTTTTTTGCTATGTGATATACTAAAAATATTTATTAAATTTTAATAAATATTTGAATAGTAGTTCTATCTAAACATTTAAATAAATATTTACTCAATACAAAAAATTATTACTTAAATTAATGTTTTTATATCAAATAAGTATATATGTTTAGATTTACTATTTATAGTAAATATTTAATTAGTATTATTGCAACAATATTTATTAACATTTAATTAATTCTTTTTCAGTATATATAAGTTTTAGTACATTTTTGAATATATATATTTACTTTATGAGCGTATGTGAATATTCGCAATGTATTGAGTTTGCTTCTGTGGGATTGTAAAGTCCAAATGACTGTGTGGATCAGTCATCCCTGCGGGCTGCATCTAGATTGGACACCGCTGCATGTTGCTGCCATCTGCATTCTGTGTACTCATGCACACGTGTCACTGCCTATCGCTTCTGCGCATTCGGGCATTTCGGTGTATGCCATTCGCTGCGGATATTCATAAAAACCTAGCTATATGAAAAGTGCATGCGAAATAGTAACTTATTTGAAATATCTAATAAAACTATGCATGCTAAGATAGATATTTGCGCGATCTAATAACTCCTCTGTAAAACGTAATCATGAATACGTCATCAGAAATACAATAGAAAGTACTTTTTTTTTTACTTATTTTCGATATCCATCATGAAACATTTCAGCAAACGAATTTTAAACTAAAATTTTGTTGAAATAAAACTGAAGAATAGAAATCTAAGATTGCAAACACGCTAAACTCATGAGAAAAAGCTTATAAAAATACTTATTTTTTATTCTAAATGATAATATTTAATTCCACAAATTATTTGTAAAAAGTGACGTCTTTTAAAAAATAATCATAGCTCTTATTATAACAAAGAAATTTGTATTCCGCATATAACGAACGTATTCTCTAATTTTATTTTCAAACAATCAATAAGAAGCTTTTAATGTCATCGCACACTGAATTAATCAGCGGAAATTTAATTGTAGGGTGACGGTAGGTATGCAGCGTGATATCGCTATCCGTCTTCCTCTAGTCCAATAAGTATGAAGAAATACGGTGATCTATTTTTTTTTCACATAGATTCAGACACGTCTTACATATACGTCACTGGATATAAAAACATTGTTGTGTCAATAAATAAATATATGCAAAGAAGCACGTGTACAAATCTTGCTATGTTATTAAAGAATCGCAAGGTCAATGAATAGCGAACTAACGTTCATGTATCGCTCTTTATCAGCAGTAAAAGAGAAAATTTTGAAATTACCCTCCAAAAATATACTTTAATCAATTTGAAGTAATGTAATTAATGCATATCAATATCGTTAATAATATTATAATGTGTAACAGATTTACTTAATTTATTAATTTTGGAATTAATTTACATTTGTTCAATCTGGATATGTTTTCTTACTTTATATGTTTTTGTTGATACAGTTGATATTTATAACTTACTACGTGTTGTCATTAATTTATCAGTTGATATTTATGAATTATTCATGTATTTTTACATATTGTTCGTATTATATTTGAAAAGCAGAAGAACATAAAATAAAAAATCTCGTGTTTTCATAAATCTTTATAAAGAATCTCCACTTTATATTATGAATAAACGTTTTCTAGATGGATTAAATAAACAAATTTTAATAAATTCCGTGAGAAAAAAGTTGTTATTTTCTACAAATTTCTTCAGATGTTATATAAATAAGTTTCATTAAAAAAATGCCAATTTTTAATTATATAAAATAATAATAAACGTTGTAACATGGACTTGTATTTTTGTATTTTGTATTTTCCAATAACTTTTTGACTTTTTATTTTCAATTAATAGTAGAATAGAGGACTACATACGTAGTATATAAATTTATACAAGAATCATACAAGCATTTAAGATCCAGCTAGACTGTTTACATCTTTGATTTCTATAGTTTGTCTCTCTATGACATTACGTTATAACGGAAAATCGATTATTTATTTGAAAGCTCTTTCTCATGGTACTTTGAACGTCACGGCCCTTGAAATCATGAACAATTTCGCTCTTGAAATGTCTGCTCAGGAGTGAGTTTCAATAGTGTTCCGCAGTGGAATAGTACTTAGTCCGGAGATTAGCCGAGTTTCAGAGCTCACTTGCAATAGCACCAACTATCTCGTTTCTTCGGTTGGGCACGTGAGCGTTTGCTGCGCACCGACGTTTCTCGTCGACAAGCGGGAAGGAAACTCGCGGTGTTATCGTCAATGCGCGTAATATATTTTGGCACACGTTTCCTTAGGGCTGCTTAGACTTATCTCATGATGAGTTTGTCTTGTAGATAAGCATAGCTTAACAAATCAGCTATGGGGTCCCTTCCTAAAGGGGAAAATAACTAGCTGCACTTCTGCGATTTGTCGAGAGTCATGCAAGCGTCGTCGTAATTTATTATTAGGCTATTATATAAAGTTTACAACTCTTGGTGTTTGCCTTTAGCTAAGTGTTTAGAGAGGATAGTGAAGTTATGAATGGTAGCCAAATAAATATCAGTATAATTTACGACCGTCGTATAAAATATATGTCAATTATAATATATTTCTTTTAGATTACAGATTATATTTGGATAAAAATTTAAATAATAATATTGAAAGAAGCTATTGTTTTTTGTATTTTCAATTTTGTATTTTCAATGGTGTCTAGCTTTTACTGAATTTCTTTTATTTCATAACATAATTTATTTTCCCGATTACAACAATATAAAACCAATGACATTTTAGACTTGCTGGCATTTTTTTATTGTCAACATTAATAATTAAATCTAAAATTTTAATTCTGCAATTAAAGTCTACTTGAATTGAATAAAAAATAAGATATTATTTATATTCATTCATTTGAAGTTTTTATTTTTCAATTGCTTATAACTAATGATATTTCAATAAATTTTTCTTTATAATTTTTATAAGTTTCTTTATAATTTTTGTCTAATATGTAATAAACTGGAAAAATTATTATATTTTGTGATAAAAAGGAAAAAATAGATATTTAGAATTATATGAATAATTGATTTGATTAAAACATATGACAGATAGAAATTCATATAAAGTTGAATTTGTTCTTTTTAATAAAAGATTTATTTTAAATGGCGATAAAAGAGTAATCAGTAAAATGTAATCAGAAATCGTTTTACGTATTGTAGTTGAAACGGATATAGAGAATTAAGCTCCCAATCTTTTCCATTTCCTTCTTTAGATACAGACAGTTTCAGAGAGTAGTAATGAATCGTGTGTTTTTTCATCATAGCGTTTGTTACAATTTAAACCGGGGCTTAAATAACCAATTACACCCGCAGAATCGCTGATAATTCAAAGTCTTAGTTAAATCGAATTGGAAATGAAGGTAGAACGTGAATGACGCGGAGAAGTAATACAGAGACGTACTTTTGAAGCAAAACAATTGGTTTCTTTTGTTTACTCTCAAGCTATAATACTATTGCGAATTAACTTTTAAAATTATCGAGCAAATTTCGTCTTTTCTTTATTAAATTCGTTTCCTAATAAAAAGATTACGATTATTGTGATTGATATTTTTGTTTACGATAGATATATGTTCAAAATTTTGTGACAACTTATTGGTATAAATTTATGTTATGTAACAATATTAAAAAAGAAATTATTTTACATAAAATAAAAAATATTAAGTGGCCCTGCATGTTTTTGATCCGATATAAAATAACTGTGTTCAGCATAAAAAGCAGCTTTGCAATTGTTGTAAAATTCTTCAATACGATTGGTACTTGCTTTTGATTCTTTATAAATTTAAATGTATAAACTAATCATATTAAAGAATTTTACAACAGTTGCAAAGCTGCTTTTTCTGCTAAACGCAGTCATTAACGTTTTGTTTGCTTCGTGTATTTTGCCAGCCATATTACAAGAAATTACATCGTATAATTTTCAAATTAACAGTATCTATCATTTCTTTTCACTTATCGTAATTATTCTCATTCGCCGAGTAACGATGGCATCCCACGTAACTGCAAAATTACACGTATACACGTTAAACGCACGGTACACGGTGCATCATTACAGATCCAGATTCTCCTGTCCTCACATTAATACTCCGTGTATTTATATCGTTCGCACTCAAACTGTCGGCACTTTCTTCTCTTTCTGAAGAGCTTCAGAAATACTGCCGCGTTGGTTATTACTTTGCGAAACAATTCTCGAAATGACAGTGATCTAAGTTATAGCATTCCCACGAACACGAGCAGGTCAAAGAAATTGCATGTTCGCTGCATTTGCTCATATGTTTCAAACGAATTTTATTTTGACTGTGTTCTAGTTTTTTTTATATTGTCACTTCAGGGATGTAACATTATAGTCATGCCTCGCTATTTGATAAAAATTTTCTATTAAAAAAATATTTATCAAAGATAATGGTAATGATTTCAAAAGGAAATCAAATTTCTCAAAATTTATTTTATATTTAATCACTGTTTTTATCATTTATGATTACTAAAGTGGAATACTTTATAAAATTTGATATCATAAAATTTTATTCAATTTTTTATTTACGCTACTTTTTTTATTTAAAAAATTTATCGTCAAAATGCAACTGCGATTGTTAAAAATTCAGGACGCTCACGCCGTAATACATTCTGCTTTTATTATGTGCAGTATGATTTATGCGTATGCAATATACCGATTTTTTCTTCCCATACATCGCGCACGCGATAAATTTTTGGCGAACGCAGAAATTGTTTTGTCCGATAATCTAGATCGATTTTCATGTGACGTTTGGCCCATTTTCATTCGTGGTTCTACATTATAAACGCTTCCCAATTTCGCGCCACGAATGCTAAACAAATGTGGAATACATCAATGGCAAATGTGTTCAGCCCATACAAATTTAGTGGAAAATTAAATAGTAAAAAAGTGTGTTTCGCATTCTTGTTTTATACATGTGACAACAAAGCAATTGTCGCTTTTGCCTTATGGTTGCAGATTAATTGTAAAATTTGGTGCTTACTAATTTATAAAACGGTTCTAAATTAACAAGTTAAATTGGATTTATGTTAATGTATTCTTTATTTATTGTGGAAACATCGTTTTTAAACAATACATATAACTGCTACTTTCTCATTATATTTTGTTCGTTATTGCAATAAATTATAATTATTGTAATAAATTATTAATGGATAAAAAATAGTTTGTTTGTAGTTTTATTTAGCGAAATATTTTTCAGAAATATATTCCATTATTTCTGAAAAATAATAATTGCGGAATTGTCTCACTTTCAAAATAAGAATGTGATATAATAAATTCGCATTATAGAAGCTTGGCACACAATCTATAATTTTGAATATATCGCGAGATAAAAATACGTGCCAGGAATGACATTTTGTTTGGAGATTTATGTAAAAAGCACTGGTTTTGTTGTTCCTGATGCGCATCGGCTCTCAAATGGATGGATATTAGTTCCTCTTGAATTATTCATGAAGTAAGATAAAAATAGTGACATGGTGAGACAACTGCAATTTACGGAGATATAACAAGTATCCTTTCTGTTGACTGAAAAATAAAAAAATATCATTTTAATACTCCGTGACAAGCTATAATAATCTTCCAGAATTGCATTTCCAATGAAACAAAGTTTGATGTAATGATTTTAGGTGCAATATTAAATTCGGAATTAGATTGATAATAGTTGGCCTTCTCTATTGTTATATCCACATTTTGCTTGATTTTGCGAAAAAAATATTTTATATATATATATATATATATATATATTAAAATAATATTTGAGCATTGATATAGATGATAGATTTCGTGAACTAGTTCTACAAACACTGAAGTTATTATTCGTACTAAGATTTATCGAATTTCTTATCGTAATTCAAATGGTTGCTGAAAGTGCTTAATTAAAATAATTTCTAAAGTCTATCACATTCGCGAGGCATAGTTTATCAAGTTAAAGCATTTTCCAACATCCATTCTCTGTCAGAAAACTTCTTCTTACTTCTACTAGAATCTCAAAGTTAGAAGCAAAAATGAGGTTGCACAGCTAGTGTCAGAAATGGGATGATAGTCTTTCAACTATTAAACTCTTTATAACGTGTACACGTTTTTTTTAAATACGAAAAATATTTTTATAAGTAATATATCTACAAATGTAATATATCTACAAAATTTATTGTTTACTTCAATCCGCTTATTTTATTAAATTATTCGCTAATTAGTGTAAATATCCAAAAATAAGAGTAAAATTAAATGCAAAATCAAATAAGAATAACTTTAATTTCAAACTTCGGTCATTTCTTAAATTTATATTAAAGTTATTTTTAAAGTTTTAATTGTTCTGTATAAGAAAAAAAGTAATTTAAAAGTTGCATCTTGGACAGAAGATGAAAAATGTTCAAGAACCTTATAACAGAGGTTTCTTTATCATTACATTTTTTTAAGTGATTGTGCGATAAATATTTCCGTAATCATTTTATTTGAAATTGGTCGCAGCTGGGAAAAATATCAAGATAAATAAGTTAATACTACTTTAATTGTTCCAGACGTAGTCTTGAGTAATTTGGCCTTCCGAGTAGAAAGCTTAAGTAGTTAAAGCCAGTCTGTGACCAGACTGGCTTCGAGAAATTCAAGAGAATTTAAGGAAGAAGGGCTACATCCCCAAAGGCACTAAGATTAAAACCTCTGCAATATAGGCTATGGGAGAACCTGCCAAAAGAGAGTCCCGCGATCTGTAAATCCTTGGTTAAGCCAGGACGTGCTAAACGCGATTGGTTGGAAATAAGGGCATGAGGCTCAATGAAATTTGCATTGCCGATGCAGATTTGCATGCGCATATTACACGATCTCTTTAGAGATATAGATGGCCTAAATATTCCAGATAACAAATACGGTGCGCGTGAAAGGAAAGATCTTGTAATTCAAATTAACCATATATAACTATCATGAAATAAATCCGTAATTTTGATTCTTGTTTATTTAGTTGCACTTTTTTTTAAAACACATTCCATATTTTATATATATATATATATATATATATATATTTAATTGATAATTTATAATAACTTTTAAATCATTATTGTCATTCTACAATTTTATCAAGAAATTGTTATTTAAATAAACAATTGTTTGCTTAAATATTTTATCTGCAAATATACTTTATAAATCAATTATCATTATAAAATAAAATGATATTGTTTTTTGAACATACATAAACCGGGCTGTATCAAGATAAGAAATTTTTCTTGCTGGTAATTTTAATTCATTACACACTTATTATGTAAAATCGGATAAAAGGGCCCTTTCTACGCGAATACCGAACGTGCCGCAATTCGATTTCGCACACGATGTGATGCAATTCGCAAGTGGAAGAAAGCTAGCTAACTGAGACCGGGACACGACGACGACGACGACGATGACGACGACGACGATGACGACGATGATGAGAAAAAAATCGGAGTTTCCATCTACTCTCATTATCAATTCGCTTCGTTGCATTACCGTTCTCGCGACAGTGGTGAACGCGGGCGCGAAATGATGCATAGCGTCAAAGATGCGCTAGGGGCAAACTGAATTTGTTCGACGAGGAAATGTGTAACATTTGTGCAAGTTGGTTGCGCCGCATTATCGTTTACTATGGCGGGTCACGTACCGCGAAAAGTTTCCCGGGCTCATCGTCCTACATTGGATTAACTGTCCGCACGTCGTAATTCATCACTATCACCGCAACGGCGTCAAAGCATCTATCGCGAACAAGATAAATGAACTATTATCGTGAACTCATGCGCACTTTATCATGTAAAAAGCGGCAGTAAAATTATCATTGGTTGATAAATAATCCAATTTACTCTGATGATTTTTAATTTCTTTTTTTAATTTTTCAATTGATTATATTTTTTTCATCATATTATATAAATTATTGATTATAATACATTTATCATCCATGACATGATATATGAGATTCTAAAAAGTATGTAGATAAATCGCTAAGAAAAATGGATTGTGATATCCAGGAAATGGAACGCGTTATTACTTGTAACACCGTTATTTTTTTATCGTTACTTTGTTTTATAATAATTGGCAATGACGATCCGAATCTTTTATTCGGCGGTAACGATAATACCAGATTGGAAAAGTCAATCGTTACTTATTACGAATTGGAAAAATCACTCGTCACTAAAAAAAAAGTAATTCGTTATTTGTAATGAGTTATTTTTACTCATTACATGTGAATAAAATAACGTGTCGATACGTTATAAATAACAAGTTATCTTCTTCAGTAAATAACTGTAACAATAAATAATTGTGACACTTTTCATAGTGTCTTTTCCAACCTCAGCGAAATTTGAGCGTTTAGTTATCGATATAAAAAGTTTTAATGTTATCATCAATCGTTATTATAAAAAGTAACGATAAAAGTATAACGGCATTATTATACTTCCATTCGCTAATATAAATTTCAATAGCTGTGTTTAGCAGAGAAAGCAGCTTTGCAACTGTTGTAAAATTCTTCAAAATGATTGGTTTATACATTTAGATGCATGAAAAATCAAAAGTAAGAATCAATTTTATTGAAAAACATTTTACAA
>Ga0157364_1002051_pt1 | contig 18197 bp, 8 predicted proteins | sample AttsexASBM2_FD_111476 | JGI IMG/M metagenome (GOLD analysis project Ga0157364, IMG submission 111476) | Fungus gardens microbial communities from leaf cutter ant in Ribeirão Preto, State of São Paulo, Brazil - Atta sexdens ASBM2 | ecosystem: Host-associated > Fungi > Mycelium > Unclassified ...
ACGTGCATGCGCGTTCAAATTCCTCGATTGCGACGTGATTATTGTTCCGAACGTTGCAACTTTATAAAATAAGTAAATATGAAGTACAAGTTGGTGTATAAGTTAATATACTCTAAGTTTTCGTTTTATCAATTTAATATCACTGTATGGGCTGTAAAAGTTTTATACTCCTTATTAGTTTTAGTCATACTTTTAAGTCCCGATTCATATCTCGAAATGTGTCTTTACTCTTTAGTTTGCGTTAATTCTGTCGATAGAGTTGAACGTTGAGAGTTTATTCCGCTGATTGCGGAGGTCGAACGAGTAGTCGATGTGCGGATTAAGTCGAGAGGGTACCTCGTAAATCAGAAGCTCAGCGAGCTATGTCTGTGGTGCTGGAGATAATAACCATTTTGCGCTTCCGTAGGCTGTGTCCTCTCACATCGTAGCGAACGATCTTACGACGGAGTACAATTTGTGTGTGTATGTGTGAACAAAAGAGGGGAGAGAGAGAGAGAGAGAGAGAGAGAGAGAGAGAAGGTCTATTCAATTAACTCCGTAAAACGTAAATCGTACTCTCACCCTCGTCCTTCCACTCTATCGCTTCCCTATCGACCTTCGATTTTGCCACTGAATTTCCCGCGCATTCAGCAAACAGCCTCGTGTCTACCTTCTGCTAAGATCCATGATTTTAAACGTAGCAATTTGTTTCATTTTACTGCTAACCAATTTTATTACATAATATATTTTACTGCTTGAAACACGGGCTTTCCCTGCATTATAAAATTATAAAGGTCTAATTGCGATTTAACTGCAAAAATTAAAAACTTCATGCAAATTATAACATATTTGAAAAGAGAAAATATTTAAAAATATTTTATTTGTCATTTCATTATGCTCCTCCGCTTTAATTAAATTTAACATTTAACATTACGTAGTATTTAATATCGCAAGTCGAAAAATCACTAAAACGAAAAAAAGAAAATACATTCAATTTTTATTACATACAAATGTATTTGTTTTCGTGTTTTCGTTAATATTCCGTATCCGAGAGGATATCCGAGATAAACTAAGCTCAAATCTACAGGTACGAAATTTCTTCATGCATGCGATTTCCCGTCGATTTCGAGGCAGACAATTTGTCTTGGCTTCGACGCGATGTGAGAAGCACAAGGAATGAAGGAAGCAGCAATTCCTCCACCTTTGCGAGACACGGATACGCGTTTTCGTTGTCGTTTCGGCATCGGTATCGATAGGTGGGATCAGGCGGAATACAGCAACACCCGATCGACATAATTTACCGTGTTTCCATGGCACACACGGATAAACGTCACACCGTTCCCGTAGGATCTCCCATCTGCGCTTGCTGTCAAGGTTGGCTGGCGCGATGCGCCTTCCTTCTACGTGCCTCGAATTCGAGTCAAATATCTCGAAGAGTGTCACGCTGATTCCGTATGCCTCGATTTTGACTACGAGATCGACAGCAGGCGACAATGATGCGAGGAAGCGCAAACACACACACACACACACACACACACACACACACACACACACACACACACACACACACACACACACACACACACATATTTGTACGTAAATTATTCTCGCATTAACTTTAATTGTTTCATCCATGTCGAATCGAAAACATTAATTATTTATACATAATCGAAATTAAAAGAGTAAGATTATTAAATTATTTTAACGTGTAATTGTCATTTCATTGTTTCGAAGACGGATTATGCAATCATTCGACAAATGTTAAATTAAATATAGGATTTATCGTAATAATATTCATCGTAATCAATAACCTGTAAAAGCACTTATAATTATATAAAAGCATAAATGAGTAAAATCAACTCGCTGTTTGTCCCATTACTTGTTTCATTGCTCTCTTTGAGAGAGTCCATCAAATGTTTTCACTTAAAATAGCTAAAGCTGACGATCAATTCTTTTAATATGACATTGAATTAAACAGTCTCTCACAGACATGACATAACATATTTACAGACATGACAAAAATATCGCATATTTTATGCAAATATTTTATGCATAATGGAAATTCAGGTACATATCTATTTCCGAAATAACGTAATGTAACTTTCCGAACGAGGTATTATATTGTAGAAAACTAAAAAAAAAAAGTTGAAGACTCAACGTAACTTTTCCCGGTTAAAAGTTCCTGTGGTAACGAAATTCTCTGCTGTTCACTGACATATCGAGGGCAAGAAAATTTCTTCTTTTAACCCGACAAAAGATAGACATCTGGATCATTGCATTGTAGGCCTTCTACAACGGGACGGTTTGCCAGCCGAAACAAACCGCTCAATTTGCGAACCGCTCAATTTGCGAACGGCAGCCAAACGAATGATTTCACAATGAGTTTTGGCAAGTTTACGAATCGATTTAGTACTTAGACCGAAGGAAGACTGGCATCTACTGGAAAGGAGCAATTTGTTACGATCACAAGACTTTGATACAATATACAAACAACAAATAACAAAATGCATGTATATAACTTAAAACGAGATATATCATTATAACTCATATCATTATAACTCATCGGAAGAATAGCGTATATCTGTATTGTGAAATGAATATTTTTAGTAACACTAAAAGAAAGCAGTTACGCATTGGTAGAAATATCATATAGATATTTCGCGAGTGTCTTTACGATTATTTTATTTCGTTTTTATATACCTGATATCATAATTCACAAATTCGAAATTTAATTTAATGCAATCGCGCGTAAAAGGTGTAGATGATAAGAAGATATAGAATAAGAAGATAGATTTGATAATAAATGATAAGATATCTATATTTAATAATGACGAATATAATTAAAACATTTGCGTTATAAAACCGTATTCTGTTCTATTCAATAAGTAATAACGGTGTAAACAACATAGTCGATTATTCTGGATGAGAGAGTCAGCCGATCACCGACAAATTCAAGCACGATATCCTCCGCGAGGTATGCTGGCGCATTTGGCCGACTTAATCACGTTACAGAGCCAAAATCTGATTGTGCAAATGCAATTTCGCGAGCGCTTTCAGCGTGAAAATTCTTTTTCTCTGCCCATTAACAAGGGCCATCGCGGTACTTTGACTTTCGAAATCCGTCCTCGCTTGGATAAAATTACGGCGAAAATTGTTAAAACGTTTTCCGTCCTTGTTCTGGTTTCTGATTTTTACCAACGACGATAAGAACGCACAATCCGCGCTAAAAAATTCTGCTAAAATCAACATTTCTTCTCTAGACTGCGCCGTCCGCGCTGGTTAAAACTTTTCACTTCGACATCGACAAAGCTAGAGTATATCCACACTTAACTCACGGGTAAAATGGACTTGTGCACACGAACACGTAAACCCAAGTTTTATGAGTCGCGGTTCCCACGCTACCATTTTATGTCAGTGATAACATTGCTATCTCTCCAATACGTAGCACTCAATATTTATAAAAGAATTCGAGAGCGCAGTGTGAAAATATCGAATAGATAGAGACAGAGTAAATGTGCCACAGGCTCACGGTATCGCTTTGTACCGCATATTGTATTACCATTTTTGCACTGCTATTTTTATATTTTTACATTGCATTTATGTCGCGAGATATTACGATTAATATATTTTTTTTTTTCGTTTACACATGTAGCGAACTATCGTTATACATAGCTATAAAGTTCGTTTATTTAATATTCAATTCCCTTCTTTTTATTCAAAATTCAGCGTGCAATTTCTTTCTACAATTAATTGCAACTTCTATATAATAATCCTTTATAAATCTTTAATATAGACGAACAAAATTAAGAAATTTTTTGAAATTAACAACTTATAATACATTTCAATGTGTTATAAATGTGTTTGTGACAAAATGTTTTCAAGATATCTCAAAAACGACACGTCAAAGAGCGTTTAATCGATCTCGTATATCTCATTAAAATTCTTCGATGACTATACTGAACACATACTTATCTCAGGATGATAGCTAAAGCATACGAAATCGATATCCACTCGTAATCTCTTTTCCTTGCAATTGGATTTGAATGTCGGCAAGTGCTTATTCGACTTCATGAGGAGCAATAACAGCTTTTTTAATCTGCGAAACGTTTTACAAGGATGGTTCGAAATAAGAAGAATGACTCGAAGAATGGGCGGAAACTCTCCTCCGGGAATGCGTGTATCGGATTTTCGCAGACAAAACGAGCAATCTCACGATTCTGGAATCTCCTTTTCGTGCCATGCCCCAAGCCCTCTCATTGAAAGCAGCTTTAGAGCACCACCAACCTCGAAGAATGCTCCCGATACCGACTGCAGACAAGCCGAAGACAGTTTGAACGTTTGATTCCCGCACTTCTCTTTCTCTCTCTCTCTCTCTCTCTCTCTCTCTCTTCTCTTCACTTGATTCGTAGCTCGCTATACGCCTGCAGTCATAATGCTCGTGGACTGTAATTCAATCGCCGCGTTGCAGCGATTTTTACCGCGCAATTTAGTCGGGAAAAACACGGTGGTAAGATAAATAAGTGCAACTGCAACTGTGGTCTTTTGCGAGTTGCGAGAAGAATACAATCTCAAATGATATATCGTAAGATAGATATCTTGATATTTGTTGATAAAGTAAAGAAAAAAAATTTACCACGTGTATAATTAATATCCTATCGATTTACTATCAATATCTGTTTCAAAATAAAGTAAATAAAGGAGCATAAAAACATTATCTTCAATCAAATCCATCATTTCGATATATTTGACGCTGTATTACAATTATTAAATTATTCACAGCAACTTATTCTGACGTAAATTATTCTTTCAGTATAATAAAAAAATCGTCTGGATTTGTCGCTCTCTTTCATAGATTCCTTCATAGAAATTTCATTACGAATAAAATGCGATGAGTGCACTGACCCGCGATGTCAATACACCCGTAACGACTCTAACTTCGGAGGTTCATTTCAACTTCAGTCCTCTTTTATAGTCCGACGTGTCTCGCGTGCATTCCTTCGAGTCGTCTTAATGAGAGTCTTGCTCCTCCGAGCACGAACGATCGGGAAATGCGCGGAAGGACTTCAATCTGGCTTTCCGAAAGCATACTGCACCACCCGCACTTACCTAAACGATATATATCGAGTTCAATTTCGAATGCTCGTATTTCGTTTCGACACACATGGCGCATACTAAGAAACGCTCGCGAGTATATTATACACACACATACACACACACACACACACACACACACACACACACATACGTACGTACGTATGTACGTTTGGATAGATATGCTGCATCTTGAAAGCGGCTCGTAATGTTGGCGATTTAATAACGACCGTTGAGTGGTATTGATCCTCGCGGGACTTGCAAACTCCTCGAGAGTCAAGAAGTCAAAGCGCTAACTGGTTGCCGACGTGATAATTCGGTAACACCCCGATAAGGGTCCCCTGTGCAGTTTCCACACGACACGCTAGCCGTTTCCGAAGTAAGAGAAGAGAAGACTGTCGACGCGTCTGAAACAGCTCAAAGTCGGTGGAGCAGTATCAGCGAAGCCGAACCGCGCAAACCACACAACTGTTTTGTCCAGCTTTGTATGTTATTTTCCACAGAGTCACCGGACATATGCTGAGACTATAATACGCGAACAATGAAGAAACTAACGCTCGACAAACATGTTATTTACGTCACCAGGAAAGTAATAAAATATCTTTAATTTTTTGTAAATTCTGTGTGCAAGCTTTTACATACAATATATTATATTGTAGCTACACCGTAATTTCATCATTTGAATCACGAACCTTTGCATGTATATGTACCTCCCTTCCTGCAATACTAATATTTTGCAAAAATGTTAGCTATACATTTGTTGTAACCATTAATGATATCTACATTTGTTTATATTACTTATACCTACATGTGTAATTTACACCTCAATGCAGCGTATATTTGATTACATCGCAAAATTCAAAATTATATTTCTACTAACAGTGAGCACGTTAATATATTTTAAAAAATTCATCATTTATACGTTAAAATCACAAATGCATTCTACATACAGCCATGTGCAAAAGTATTAGGCACTTACAATTTTCTCGCATTTTATAAAAATTAAATATCTCGGCGAAAAAATCTCAGAGAAATTTTCAACCACGCATCTTAAAGCGTAAGACTTTAAATCTGAATCTCTTGTCTACGATATTTTGTTTCTAAGTCACATAAAATTGAAAAATGATATCTTTACAATATTTTTGTTTTACTTCAAAGTGCTACGGTTCAATGAAACATCAGCAAATAAAATTTAATATGAAAGTATGTTAGAAGACTTTCTAAGCCTTACAATGTTTTTTGAAAAAAAAATTTATACAATAAAATTTCACATATTTAATAAAAAATTCGATATCTGCGAAAAATTATCATACAAATTTTTGTCGAAAAGCATTTTAAAGCTTGGGAAGTCTACTCTCAGATATTTTCATATTAAATTTTATTTACTAATGTTCAGATTAAACTGTAGCGCTTTAAAATAAGACAAAAATATTGCAAAGATATCATTTTTCAATTTTATGTAAGTTAGGAACAAAATATCGTATAGATAAAAGATTCAAGCGCAGATTTAAAGCTCTATTTTTATGCTTTAAAATGGTCAAAAATCTCTTTGAGGTTTTTCCATCGATATTTAACTTTTTGTAAAATGCAAAAAAATTGTAAGTGCCTAATACTTTTGCACATGCCTGTATATCCATATGTCGATATATTTACCGTTAATATTTGATCATTTAACAAAAATCAAAATTACATTTCTGCCATTTAAGCTTTAAATGCTTCTATCCACCGTTACGTTCATTACATTAATTTTGTCTGTCGTAAAACACGAGATCGATGCAGTGAAATAAATAGAAATCGAGAAAGAGGTATCTCTGTTTTTTGCGATAGTTGAAACGGAAAAGTCCCGTAATATCGAAAGATATAGCAGACGAGACGCGGTTTGCAGAACAAGCTTCGTGTCGGTTCTCGTAAAAATATTTATTGCCGGTCAATAGACAGATCGATGAGGAATTGATGTTCGCCCAAGCTATCGTAAAATTGAAATCAGGAGATCTGGAAAATTGCTTTTACGATCATTCTTGCCGCAATATAGTCATAGCACAAGAATTTAAATATCACTCCCTTCTTTTAAGTAATAACTTGAAATGAATTCACTTGGCAGCATAATACACACAAATATGATCTATCTCAAGATAAAAATCATAAAATTTTCACAGCGATATTTCTACAGCAGTTATTCTTCTCATATATTTATAAGAGAGATATAACACGTAAGAGTAATCTGGAATATAAAGTGTCTATAAAGAAAGAGTAAAATTTATAACTAATTTACATATCATTTTAAATCTTTATTAAAATGTATATCTAAAATTAAAAATTCGCGTACAGAGAGATCGTTAATGTCTATATAATAACTATCCAATCCACCTTAATCTGTCCTCCTCCGCATAACGTCTCGTTCCAACAAATGTTATTACATGATATTATATAATACATAGTATATAACTTTCTGCTATCTTGCTAATATTAAGGTCTCGGAAATAGTGAACTTAATAACGAAAATAAATTATCTCCATTTATGAATATATTGCTGGAATTAGTTCACCGATCAATCGGACAGTTCTCGAGTCGTAGAAATCCTCCTAGCTTCCTATTCCACATTGACCCCATTTGCTCGGGTAACGCAGACAGTGTGCAGTCTGCGACAGGTGTCAGTAGACAGAACACACGTGACTGCCTAAACCGCATGGTGACTGTTTTGACGCGGCTATCCGTCAGGTAATCGCGGTTCACCGTCATTCGATGCGCTACGCATCGAATCGTCTCGAGTATCCATGTACCATTAACGCACGCAAAACCACACATAGTTACGCGATTTGCTGTATGTAATCGTTCGTATAATTTATACAGTCGCTGCCAGCAACGATCACGATTATATTAATAACGAAGTATTCGATCGCTATTAATATATATTGTGTGTTAATAAATAATGTAAATCGTAAAATTATAATCAGAACTAATGTAAACCCGTGAGTGCTGTTACAACTTTTATGTACAAGCAGAAAAACGCGGTAATAAAAAATAAAATCCAATTAAACAAAGATCGAAAGAAGTCAGATCAATATTCACTATAAAAATATAGATTATCTCTAATGTTATACTGATGTGTTAACAAGAAGAAAAGAATTAATAAGAATTAAATTAATAGCTTGTTATGCTGGCGATGATAATAATAATAGCAAAACTGAGATTAGCCAACTGGTACCTACGACAAAATGCTCGCTGCGCGTTTTATGCGCTTGCAACCGCGTATGCACGAACCCAACCCGGCACGCAAGCTCGCGTTCCTCTGCTTCACCGAATCACGAATCACGTTTACTTTAGTCGACTGTCAAAAAGCAGCTTCAGAAAGTTTTCTAAATGAATCATATGCAAGCTCATGCATGTCGAGCGTTATTTTTAGGCAACCAGCGATCGTAAAACTCTGGCGATGCAACGATATGATACAGCAATATGATATCGCATTCTTATCTCTAAAAAAAAATACATTTCACGAATATATCAGTCCCCGGATGCATCACACAAACACATACACAATAAATTTAAAACCAATAAATTTAAAAATTTATAAAAGTAATTTATAAAAGTATAAAATTTATAAAAGTATAATTATTCAGAAAATCAAGAATCAAAAATTCAAAAATGCAAAGAATCTGACAATGAGTTTTCTACGTACATATAAAATTGTAAAAATAGTATAATAATTTAACTTAACAAATCAGTAATGTATTAAAAAATAGATCATTATTCTGACGTAAGTGCTTTAATAATTTAAAAATATCCATCGCTTGAAAAAAAAACGTGCTTCTCATCGTATCGGTTATCATTTGCGTTATCTAGAGCAGACGATACCGTGCAGATAGCATACAATCGTACGTAAACGAACGCAGATAGCATTGTCCCTATTTGCTGCAATGTCCACACAAGAGTAACCAAATGTCAGCCGTATATCGAACAATTTGGATTACATTGATCAAAATAACAAGGAATCGATGGATGAGGATCGATACACATATTTCTCATATCTACTCGGTATTTCGCCAATTACTTGAGAGTGAATTTAAATCACCAATGATTTATGGGCCATCGGCTCACCTGGAATAATTACGGCTATCAATTCGTGAAACAATACAGAAAACTAAGCTTAGGAACATTGATCTAAGAATTAAATTTAAAATGCTTTCTCAATTCTTTTTAATACTTGTATGCTACATTTATATTAAGGTACAATCCTGATTTAATTTTAAATTATTTGTCCATTTAGAGAGACTCATAATTAAGACGATAAAGAAGAGATATAAGTTTACAAAAACGATTAAAAGTACGCTAGAAACTCGTTTATAAAACGAGATGGAAAATCTGCGAGGATAAAAGAAACAAATCGCCACGATGCTAATTACTGAGTCGCGGTTCGCGTAACGAGAACTCCGAATATGGGTCGGTTTCTGCAAAACTTAACGTTAGAGTTCGTAATAGTTCGGGAACGTAAATCGGACTAAATGAACGCCAAGTCCGCGAATTCCAACGGATGTACTTCGAATTGGGCTGAAGATAGTAGCTTCTCCGTCCTCTTTCCCTTACTATTACAGGATTTCAACTAATAGCACATCTCGTATGAAACGCCACAACCAACAGAAGGGAAAAAACTGAAAAGTCTCTAATACTCACATTAGTCATCTATGGAATATAATGTCAGAAATGTGAGATGTAATTTACCATACTGTATCCAGAAAGCTTGAACTATTTTGACAGGTGCAGTCACATTTAATCATTCTACATTTCCACGTGAAAGCCATTTTGTGTGGACGTAACTTGCAAGAGCTACTCGCGTATATATATTTCCTCGCAATTTCCTCGCTTCTGACATCATAACGCAAGATGGCCGACGATATTGAGGACCCTTACGAGAGAAGGTTGCGAGGCATTTCGAGGCAAGGACACCCTATACCGCAAGTCAGTCAATAACCGTTCTATTGATAAGTTTACGTTATGACTGAGTTAAAGAGAAGAGTGTAATCAACGGAATTATGGAATGGAAATGGGTCATATGTTCAACACTTTCCGATAGTGGCACGACATTGTCTAGCTATTACAGTATCGCATTCAATTAACATTGGCAACGCTAAACGAATCAATGTTGCCATGTAGACGCAAGCGTCAATGTGTACTGGCAGGTATTTGAACGGTAAATATATTTACGAATGAGAAGCTTTTAACCAGCACATTAACGATTTAGTGAATAATAAAGTCATTTTTTCATTTAAGTGAACCAACTGATTGTTGTAAATTAACGAGATCAAAGATATACAACTAGAGAACGATCGGGGAGACTGGAATTGGTTGTCATAGTTTTGAATAATGATTTTTTTAAAAAATGATAGATATAAGAATTTGTTTTAACAATATTATATATGTTATAATATATTCCTACATCCCTTAGATATTAAAGAAAATATTATTCTTGAATATACTATTGTATAAATGAGTGATATTGAAATAAAGCTACGAAAATATGACAATTAGCCCCGTATTCGGAGTTTAGTGTGATTGTCACACATTTCAGATTTGACAGTAACACATTTTTTATGGATAAGGCATGCAAATAATACAGTGTTCATTTTAATGTCAGTTTTATATTTCAGGGAATAATAGTAATTAGTATACTGATAAAATAAAAGTTATTTTAATTGTAAGATACGTAATTTGTTTTTGTACTATATAGTTCATGTATGAAAAATGAAAAAACATATACATCTATGTGAAATATATTCGTAAACATGACCCCATATGGCCATTTTATACGAAAAATTATATTTATAAACTTTGTTATAATAATAATTAAGTAACTGTCAAAATTATCTAAAACATAATAAGTAAAAAAAAAATAAGTGCTTGTGGAAATGGAAATCCAGCAAAGCTGGAATTCAGCGCGCAATTCAAGAGACTGCAAATATATATGATATATAAATTTACATGGAATTATTTTATTAATCTCTATTTTAGGAGAGTAAAATAAAGTTATTTCTCCAAAACAAATTAATTATTTCACCCCATATATTTCTTCTAAAAAGCACTCAAGATCTAACTTCGTCCGTTATGAGCATTATTTCCTACTTGTTGGTAATAATAATAATAATAATAAACAATTTATTAAGATTGTATCATGTGTATTTACATTATATAGTTTTAATAAATCGTTTATTATTATCTAAGACATATCATTTTCTACAAGGAAATCGATGATAATATCAAACACTAATTAAAGAACGTAAAAGAAGAAAAATTTGCCAACTTCATTATCAATTTCTTAAAAGTTATTGTAAGTAATATCTATATACGACGCTTTTGGCTCAAACTATTTTATACAACAATTTAATATTATATCAGCAATCTACATAAAAAAAAGAGAATGCTATACATATTTTGTTATTGTAATTTTTTGACGATCAGTTCCATATAACAATCAGTTCCGTATGACAATCAGTCCCGATCTCTCCTACTACGAAAAAAAAGATGTTCCCAATTTAAAAATAGAAGGCTAAATACAAAAATCATTATAAATTCATCAAATAACGTAGACAGAAAAGTATAAGAATATACAAGAAAATTCTAGAAATAAAACTGTACAATGATTTCAATACAGCGAGATATGCGAGCATGTGCTATTTTTATTACTCCACTCCAACAATATTCTTTGAATTATCGATAATGCGAAAAAAATATCATGTTATCGCGAGAATGATACCGCATGTGCGACATAAAGTTGGAAAAAAAGTCGAATGGCTTAGATGAGACAATCGGATCTCGTGTGGGAGGACAGGTAGAAGGGTCTGCGCTGGAATCGATGTTATCGAAAAGAGAACAGCTAAGGAGCGAGTACATATGTACGCGAACGATACTGGCACATAGATACCCGCTTGGCAGGCACCTAATACGAACCGGGGCCGAAGGGCTCGCTGCAAACTTGGATTTATGCTCACGCTGCAGCACATAAAGTTCCCTGTCCCTGCGTAAGCCTGTGTGCAATGGCAAATTTCTCACCGCCCCTGCAATATTCTCGCCGACAGGTTAACGCCGAATATATTTTCGCGGGTGGTGCTTCGCGTTTCGTTCACCAACTGGATATGCGGCAATTGAATTGGTCATTCTGAAGACGTTACGATAAAAGAACGCGCGAGAGTTATATACAATATATTACTTATAGTATTATACATGTGATGCTTTACAAAAAGATGATTCGTTTTTTTGTAGGAGATAGATAAAGAGTTATGAACATCTTAATTAGGAGCGCAAATCATAATAATGTAATTTGTCCTCGGTTTATCTTAAAGTTCAGAGAGACGCTATATTAATGCGTTATTTTCATTCTGTCTTCATCGTACATCAGTAAAATAAAGATAGAATGATAAAGACAAATACTACTAATAGTGCTTTCTGCGAACGCACTTTTAATGATTATTGTAATCAATTATTATAAAACCGTATAAAATTAAATTAAAATCATTAAAAGCATACATCGCTAATTTACATACGTTTCTAATTATTTTAATTGTATCTATTTTTTCAATTGTTTTTCCTTAATTCCCATCTGAATTCAACTTACTTTTCTCGGAAGAATAATTATGATATTCATTTAAAAATCCAATGAATGTAATCCAATGGATATAAGACAAAAATTTTATAAAATTTATGGATGCAAAAATAGAATCATAAGATTTTTATCCTTTTTCGACATTTTTAATACTGGTTATCTTATACGACGTATAAATTGCATTCTCATATCATCGCTCGATCATGGCTAATATGACCATCAGATATTTTCGGATTCAAAACGGGTAATTATATGTATGAAGGGAGGTATGGGAGGGAGGGAGGGATATTCTATATGGATACAAAAATAAATAGAATAATTGCAATTTATTTTTAAAAAATAATATAATTATTCTCATATTTTTACATTTTGGCAAAAAAAATCACAATAATAGCAGGACTGTCTTACCAAAAGCAAGACGTATCCCATCTGTAACTCTTAACCATAACGGTACCATATTAGTACCGCTATATTGTCGTTGAATAGATATTATAGATAAAAAAAAATCTGTGCAACAACAACATAACTATATCTATTATTAAGAATTATAGAATCGAATTGATGACATTAATAATGATACTTGTTACATTGCCTCTTTTTTATTTTTTTTTTGCGGAGAGGGGGGGACTTACACTATTTGAGTTTAGCACATCCGCAAACTCGAATTCAGGAGGGAAATATATTATGGGAGGGAAAGGGGTATTTCGCTAGGAACAGAACTCCATAAGAGGTGTGACTGAAGAGGGTCCTGAAAATATGTCTAACGGCATTGTGAGGTCTTCTCTCAAAGATTTGAGATAGGATTTTTAACAGGTAGGCGGTGTATATATATCGAATCCCATATTATCACAGGATACGAGCTCCGGAACGCCTATGAAGATTTTCTCTCTTTACGCGAAAAAAGCAAAAAAAAGGGTAATGATGGCACGTGCTATGACTGAACGAGTGTGACAGTGCGACAGTATCAGAATGCAACTGATGTGTCATTACATAAGGAAACCAATATTAAAAAAGAGATAAAAATTCTATAAATCATCTTTTGTGTCTATGAATTTTCTAAGACTTTGCTTACAGTGAATCAAAAAGATTTTTAAAAATTTGTTCGAAATTAGCAGCGCTTAAAGTTAAACAAGATAAAGTAAATTAAGAAAATATGAAAATATGAAACTGTCTTCATATCAAACGGTTAGTTGCCTTATTGTACTTTGCTTAACAAGGAACGCCGAGAATCCAATTATGTGATAGCAGGTGGTATAGGTGTCGCCGATGTGATTATCGCCGCAGCTCGTTAACCTCTCATCAAGATGCGAAAACAGACTTGCCCCTCCCCCCCCCCCCCCCTCTCTCTCTCTCTCTCGCTCGCTCGCTCGCTCGCTCGCTCACTAAAGCGCATTTTGAATCTGTACTACATCCTCGTGCTCGTCATTTTCACAAAAGGAAGGCAACTCTGTCATTCTCTCCTTAAAAAATTGGTCGCGATTTCTTTTCACGGTCCAAGGCGTCCTGTAGCCGTTCTCTCTCTGGAGAACGAGAGCCCGCTATAACCATTCACAACAGGCGGGAGCAGTCTGCATCCGACAAAAATTCCACCATCGGACGTAGATCACATCCTCCTCCTCGCCACCCATTCCTCTTGCGACAGTCGGGAAGACGTTTTACGAGCAGCGATTTATCGAACCAGCCAGTCCGCCGTTCTCTTGCGTTCGTTGCGAATAGTCCATAAATTTCCGCGATGTACCGCAAGGAAAGAACCAAAAAGGGAGGACGTCCGGAAACGCGAAAGGGTAGAGGTGACATAAAGGAAGACTGAATAGGCATCCTTTTGGAAAACACGCGACCTCGCTATCACAATTGCATTCGAAGTACATTCCTCAGCTGTCATTCGCACTACACATCCCTGTACGTGTACGCGCGCGCAAAGATGCACACGAGTGAAAGCACGACTGCACAGAGAAACCTTAGACGTATCCCGATTTCAGTGTCGTACCTTCATATATCTTTGACTCTTGAGAACTGATGGAACCTTAAAACGCACACGCGCACGCGCATACGACATATTTCTTCATGCTTGTTTCAGAAACGAGATTATAAAAGAAGGAATTTTAAGGTCAATTTTCGATCCTATTTAAACTATTAGAAACATTTTATTATTATCGAAATGTAAAAATTATCAAAATCATATGATTTTAATTTAAAGTAGACGTATATAATACTGCAATTTATTCTATTATACTTTTCTTTTTTAATGCTACTAAATAAGATCAGTTTAAAAATATTTGCAATTTGGATGATCTTTTATGGCATAAATATCAGTTTGTCCGCAAAGAGATAAAAAATACGTACATACAATGCTGTTTATTGTACGTTTTCTGTCTATAAAATGATCTATAAGATGATAGTAAGAATAAGCGAATCCTTTATGAAGTTTTTTGAACTTGTCTTATCTGATGATTTGTATGACAAAATTTAATCGGATTTATGCCAATTTTACTCATATATTAAAAAATAAGATAAATAATAAAAGTTTATATATATTATACACAAACTAACGAGCCATTTGCTTTATATGTTTTGGTTGCAGGTGTATCTGAAAACAATGAATGCAGTACGAACGAAATGTATGGAATACAAACTACAAGAGCAATGTATACATAAAGAAACAACGAACACGGCAAACATACCAATATAAAACGCTCAAATATAATGCATCGAGTGGAACGCACACGTTATAACTCGCTATTTAAAAAATAAGCAAGATAGAAAATGGTGCATCGATGGCAAATAACTATCAGTTTCGTAATGGATGGCTATAGGATTCGGATAAAAATGCATGGAACGTGATATAAATGTTTTACAAACCGAGAGATTCTATTATTATAAGAAATTTTTAATCGTAATGTAGTATTCAACATTATTGCTTTATTTATTATCAAACTTTCTCATCTCTCTTAGAACGCTCTCATTTATCAATTTCATCCCAAAAAATATTTACATATATATGAAACCGAAGTTTTCGAACTGAAAAATATGAAGCCAAATAGTCTTATACAATTGTATTTAACAATTATATTTTCTTTTGTAATTATCTATAATTTGCGTGCAAAATTACTCATTTTCTTTTTCTTTGAAAGTAATTTAATGAAAACAAATAAAAAGTAGTAACAAAAAGAATAATATCAACGTTCGACTGTGACACAGTTCGATTAAAATTGCAATTTCGTTGGCAAAAATTGTCGCGGCGGTGCATCGCCATTCGTGCATCGCTTCAGAAACGAGAAGGTCCTCTTCCGATATTGAGAAGGATATCGTGTATCTGCCCAAGATCCGGTATCTGGGAGCACTTTATCATCCGAGTAACTGTAGCGAGCGAGCAAACTCGTGCGGATAACGCGACCCTTCGAGAAAATGCAGCTCCGTGAACGAGTGAGCGAGTAAGTGAAGCGGGCGACACGCGTCAAACAAGGATAGAAGTAGCAGCCGCGGTACTTCCGTTTTCTGAGTCGTTCCGTTTTATTTCGCTCTTCGAATACCCCGTACTCCTCCTCCGTGTCTGCTATAAAACTCCAGACTCCCTTTTCCTCATCGACGGAACAAAAGTTGATTTTAACACTTATTCGAGTAGTATATATCTTCGGCACACAAGCATACAAGGTGTTTCGAAAGCGGAACGAATGTAAGATTGATTTGATTTCGATCGGGATTAGAAGTCGTATATTTCAAATGTTAAAATGTATGACGAGACATAGCGGTTACTGTCAAATCTGGAGAGCGCCGAGAATTGTTTAATCATCGTAAATTCATCGCTGCGTGATATCAGTATTTGTAGGTATTGAGATTTGTGCAAATACCGCAGAATCAAATAATTGCACACTGTGTATAATATATCTATCATGCAGTTGAAAAACTTTACGGAAATTAAAAGATCAATTACAGGTTGTAGTTTGCACAGTATTTAAATTACAGGTTTAATTTTTAATTTTTATCTATTTATTCATTTACTTAATTACTAACAACTTCATTATTTTAATAAATTGAGTTAATTAATTATTTAACAATATTTTTAAAGTTTATTTTGTATCGTAAAATATTTGATCATGATATCGTACTTATTATCAGTAAATTAAAAAGTATCGTATTGTATAGATATTTTTGTTGGATCGACGAATGGAACTATTGGGGTTCTCTTTCATGTTCGAGTTTTTGATTTCACGGAACTAGACCAGATTTTTATGGCATTCGTCCCGCGCCAATAATGAATCTAGACTCGTCCTGGTTTTTTCCAACATAAAGAATCGTCCGAGTTAATTAAAATGCCCGATGCCACAAGGCAACGGCGGTGGTAATTTACGGAAACTAGATGACCATGAAAAAGGCCATTCTGAACCACAGCATTTTATATCAACGGTAATTTATTTCGCCACACTTTCCGAATTATATAGCAAACTAGCAAACAATGACGACAAAAGAATTGAAAAGAGTCAGATCGGAACGCCACGTCGCATCGCGTCGCGTCGCGTCGACGTCGCTGCGAATGGCAAACTAGCGCGATAGTTGTCTGTGAGATTGCGATGGAATCAAGACCGCGTTATTATTGACTCGGAAACGCTTCTTCCTTTTAGAAGATTCGTTAGACGTAGCGAAGAACTTTCAAGGCGGCTTGGGCGGCGAAAAGGGAGATGCAGATGCCACTGAAGGAGAACTAGTGAAAAGAGAGAAGGCCAGTGAAGAAAAGAACGGATACTGCGGAAAGCAAGTAAAATGCAGAGATTGAGACAGCGGAAGCGGAAACCATTAATGGCGATGCGGTAGGCGCGAGTGGAGTGGATGGCGCACAGGTAGAAGAGCTTACTACAGGCAGGAGAGACGTAAATGGAGGATAAAAGTGCGGGGGAGAGAAGGGAGGAAAAAGAGAAATAAAAAGTCACGCGAAAAAGAGAGCGTGAGTGCGATGCGGACTGTAAAACGTTCCGTAGGAGGGAAAGAGAGGAAAAGAGAAGAAAATGAGAGGAGGAGGAGGAGAAAGAGAAGGGGAGAAGGATTGTGTGGCGCGCTATTGTGAATTCGTAACAGAGCTTCTCTCCTCTCCTCTCCTCTTCGCCGTCCCTTCCTGCGTTACGTTCGCATCTCTTCTCGGCTCTCGCCGGTCGGGGCCGGGCCCTTTGGAGTGACGAGCGCATTACCGGTAAAGCCCAGTCGACGTGATCGGGTCAAGCGCATTTACTCCATTTTAAACTCTATTCTCATTAGAACGCCTCCGAAGTAGGAAACCGAGTGCGACTTTCGTGTAGCCAACGCTATCAACTAGGTATATACTCGCGACGTGACTTCGCCGTCGATCAAACGCCTGGAATACACGCGCGAATCTATATCTGTCCTACTTCCGCGGTAACATGCCGATAGCCTAGACAATAGCCGTTCACCATCGTGCAATTATTTACCCTGAGAACAGGTATACCTAGTCGGTATATACGCACAATGCCATTGTCTCTCGTCTATACGTACATAAACTCAACTACACACACACACACACACACAC
>Ga0157364_1002052_pt1 | contig 18192 bp, 17 predicted proteins | sample AttsexASBM2_FD_111476 | JGI IMG/M metagenome (GOLD analysis project Ga0157364, IMG submission 111476) | Fungus gardens microbial communities from leaf cutter ant in Ribeirão Preto, State of São Paulo, Brazil - Atta sexdens ASBM2 | ecosystem: Host-associated > Fungi > Mycelium > Unclassified ...
CACACAATAAATTTTGTTTAGATGTATATATATATATATATATATATATATATATATATATATATATACACACTCTTCCTATATATATATATATATAAATGAATTTTGAATTTATTACGAAATAAATTTTTAAATTCAAAGTTCATTTACAAGAAATATAAATAAAAGTTCCTATACATATGTATCTATCGCAAGAAAAGATATGTTTTTTTACGTTAGTAATATATATTTGTTTTTTAGTTTTGTATAATATTTTTAATATTTATATATGTAATAAATTTTAATTTTTTATCTTTATTTTATTTGATAGGATAATATTTTTTTAGGAAAATAATTTTAATTTTATTTTATGTTATTCTCTCTTCATTAGTTTTATATAAGTATCATATAATTTTATTCTATTCTTTTTACAGTATCAGTATCGATATGATGAGCACAATGACAGTGGATGCTTTTTACAAATCCGCCGGGCTTAAACTACGAACAAATCTTTATACTTCCGGAAATATGCAGCTTCATCTGAATCTAAACAACACCCGTTTAGTACATGTGAGTTTGGGCTTACCGAATCGCAAGATTGAAATGTTTTCGTTAGTCTCGGACGTTGCTTTTATCAAAAGCAACGGTGGCGAGGTGCAGGAAAAACCATTGGGTATTCTGGTAGCCGATCAAAATCAGAAAAACTTGCGACATCTTGCTGTACCCAAGAATATCATTAGTAACACTACTTGCAGCTGGGCCGCCTTAGATAGACTAATCGGTTTAAAAATGTGCACTGATTACCAATTTACAAACGTGACAAAAGATCCCAATGCACCCTATTTCATTTTAAATGGTCTTACGTTATTCAAGATCTCGTTGATTAAAGCTGATCCAACTGCCAAAAATTATGTGTTAGAATATAGCTGGAACAAAACTCAGGTATAATCAAAGCTATACGCATAACTTTTTATATAATATCTATGTGTAATTTCTTTGTTTTTGATAATAATTATGATAATTAAATAACGATATTTAATGAGAATTATAATAAAATCTTGATTTTCTGAATATTAACATTATTATGAACATTATTATTATTATTTTTTATTAATTTTCTTCCAGGAGTATAGCACGTTTAAGTTAATGTTTGACACACCTGGCTCGCAGGTGAATAGAGAAATAAGCGCTGTTATCACTTTTGATATAATAAATAATAACGTTACTGCTCTATTTCATTCGGCTGGCAATTCTCTAATTGCTAAAGGTTAGTGTTTTCTGAATGCGTATCTAATTTTCTCAAATATTGATGAACGAAGGTATTATAGTAATGTCTGTACATTTTTCAGGTACATATAAACGTTCTGAAGATGAGATTTTTATAGATATTGGTTTTGATATTAATGGCACAAAGCACTTAGATGCTAGTCTGGGTTACTCGAGAAAGAAGTTCAATCACGGTTATACTTATCATCCTACAGCTCATCTAATTATCAATAGTGAACGCATAGCTGCCATTTCAGGTATTTTATTTTGTTACGCACAATTGTATTAATAATTAAGCAATTGAATTTATGCATTATGCGTTATTGTTAATTAACTCTTTCAGAAAAATAATTTAATTTTGCTTTTTACTTATCTTTAAACTTTTTAAAATTCTAATTAGTTATTATATTGATATATAATAATATATTATATATAACATATTATAATCATATACTTAAAAAAAATATTAAAAAATTAAGCAATACTTGAAATTTGAAATCACCAGGTGTCATTAGAAATGCACAGAAGAACAATGTTTCCCAGTTCGATATAGATCTGACCTTTCAAACGAAGCGAGTTTGGAGCAAATTAGTCGGCTACATTGTTAGGCGAAATATCAGTTTGGCCGGCGATTTTCAGCTGGATTATCAGATCCAACATATGCCGAGAAAGGAAACTCTCCACTTGGAAGTTTCGCTGTCTAATCGCTCCTCGAAGACATTAACGTACAAAGCCGCTGAAATGAAGTTGCATTCCAGCGCTTATCCACAACTCAACGCTGTAATAAGCGCTTGGTATCAACAAGCTCTTGGCCATTTGGAGCTCCATGCCGAAGTAAATTCCAATCCGCACCTAAAGGACGATCGGCATAAACTCACGGCACAGCTCATTATCTCCTATTCGAAGATGTACTTTCAGAATCAAGGCACGAAAGTGACCGCATTGATAGCCGTCACTAAACCTATCCAGAACTTGGACCTCAAGATGGGAGTTAATCACTATGTCCTTGGCCCCGAATCGAAGACTAGTTTGCTCATAGGATACGCACCAGGTATGATACAAAGTTCACAATTGTTTACAAACATAGGCGAAATCTTTTTGGCTATAAGAAAAAATTCAGAAATCCTGTATTTACAGGAAAGGAGATTAGTCTGATCGTCAATGTTATCATGCCGCGCGGTTTATTATTTTCTATGGAAGGTCATACAAATCTGACAATTCCGAATTTCAATTCAATGTTAATCAACGCGCGTATCAACGAGCGCTCGAGGAACGAGTACGACTTGGAGTTTTCCGGAACATGGTTTAGCGGTCATAATATGACTGCGCGTGGCGCTTATTCTGATCGATCGTCTGCCGTTATTGTCAATCATCACATAAAAATGATCTTCAAATCGCCAAGCTTTGTCACTCCAATTCTACTCAACTGCCATTTATATCAGAACCACAGCGATCTCAAAATCAGTCTGTATGCTGAACAACTGGACTATGATAAGTACGCTTTTGTGCTGAATCACACGATGCTGTCGGCGACCAATTTAATGTCTTATGTAGAAGCAAGATACCGTGGCAACGTGTACTCGGCAATGACAAACATCGATACTACGCGAGAAATTCGTGTAGAGCTACATCTGGATAAATGGCGTGATGTGCATCTGACCCTGAGTGGTATCAATGAGGAGGATCGGCAGGAGTTTGCGGCAGAAATCAAGTGGGATGCTAACAGAGATCCTGCCTTGAAGCTGAGTACGATGTTGCAATTGAACAGGATGTATCTGATAGACGTAAGTTCCCCCGGAATCAAACGAAGCGCGTTGGTAATGTTGACTTATCCGGGTCGACTAATAACTGGCTCTTGTGATTTAATCGTACGTAGTCCACACAGTTATTTGGTAGATATTATTCTGGACTGGGGTTCGGAAAACGCGATTAAGACATCGATTGGCGCGGACTATGTCGTGCAGCCGGAAATAACGACTGTTAAGTTGGAATTGCAACTGTTAACGCCTTTTGAAAACTGGAAGAAGACTGCTTTGAACGCAAAGTAAGAATGCATCTGATATATGAATTATTTTATGTAATAAAATATATTTAAAATTACTGAATATTTTTAATTATTAAAGTATTAATTATAATATTTTATGCGTCAATAAAAATATTTAAAATGCTATTAATAGTTAAAAGTAACACCAGTTTATTATAATAATGAAAATATTATTATTAATTCTAGCTAAATATTATAAAAAATATTTTAATTCTATTTTTGTTCACAGATATTTACAACTGCCAAACAAGATCCTAGCAAGTAGTAGTGTTCATTGGAAAGACTTTCAGCACCTGATAGCAGAGATCTATGCTAGTGCAAACGAATACAAAGATCTGAAAGAGTGGATAGCAAACTGCGGCTTGATCAGTACCATCCACTCCAACTCAGCAGTGACCATGAATATCACCCACAAAGTACTACGCTCGCAAACGACGGATACACACATGTTGATTAAGTATAATCCTGACAAGATAATTGACGCGCGTAGTGTTTGGCACTTGGACAAGGAATCGGATGATGTGTTTAATCTAACAGGAAATCTACATTTGCATTCGCCTCTGGCGAACTATCGGAACAGCGAACTCAAATGCCAGCTGCGTCTTATGACCAACTGGAAGTTCTTTGGCGCAGCCAATCTTGACTTGGATAAACGTAAATACACTAGTCAATTAATCGGCGATCTTGTACGCTGGAAGGAATCCAAAGTGGAGTTTAACGTTACCACGCCACTCGAGAAGTTTGCCTTTGTTCGTGGAAGATTCGGTCTGTCGGAAAGTAACCATCATGTAGTGGCAGAACTTGTCACACCGAACGGTCCTCTAGGCATTGAGGGATTGTGTCAAATCTTTACCGCCGCTTATGACTTCAACGTCAAACTCATGGTAGCGACACCAATGGAAGTGCTACAGAAAGCATTGATGGTGGCCAAGCTAAATAGGCGTGAGGCTGACTTCAGGATTGGTTATAATAACATCACAGCGGGTTTCCTCGGCACTTGGCATTATCACAATATTACCGATTTCGATTACAGCTACATAATACTCACGCCTCTCGAAGGTTTTCAAGAGTGCGGCGTGATCACAAAACTGGTCGTAACGCATACAGAGCGTGAGCATATGTTGAACGTAGATACAGAGTTTTCGGTGAGATTGGCGGAACTTAAACTTGGTATCATGGCTAAGGGTGGACCGAAACCACCACCTGTTAAAATTCCTCCGTTAAAACAGGGGATTATAAGATCCATGACAAACGATTCCGAATTGTCAGAAGAGGAGGAAGAAGAGGAAGAGGACGAAGAAGATGAGGATAGTCTCTATTGGCGAGGAGAATTGCAGGTAATTGTAATTCGAATAAACGAAAATGAAATTTGATTACAAAAATTGGGTTTTAAGAACTTCACATTTAAATTATAAATATTATTAATTAAAAATTGAAATATTAATTTATAGATATATTTAAAGAAAATTAACATAAATGTTAAAAATACATATTTATTCTTTTTTAACAGAAATATAATTATTAATTTAATGCTATACTGCTAGTTAAATGTGAATGAATATATTTATTTATTTGCAGCTGTGGCTTGCAATAATCTCGGATATATTGGCAGAGTTAGATATCGATACTGAAGATTATACCTATAAGATACTAGGCACAATACAAATACCACCTGAAAAAATTGTCATAGAGGATAGTTTTACCCTGGAAGATGTTTTTCATATAAAAAACGATCTTCATGTTGATTTAACGTTCAGCAAAATTAGAGAGATAACGTCCTTATATACCTTTATCGTTGATATGGAGAATCTCACTTATCTCATGGACATGAACTTAAACATCAGAAAAAATACTACATGGTTCGAGGTAATATTTTTAATTTGATATTATTTTTATAATAATAATTAATAGAATAAACTATAATGAAGAAGAAAAGAAATTCTATTAAACACTTAAAATTTTATACAGACTAGATTTCATGGCAATTATACGTATAAAATCAATAGGAACAATCGAAAGATTGTTGCACATTTAGTGAAATTCGACATAAAAACTCCCTTAGAAATTTTCAAAACCTTCAACACTAACGCGATTATAGAGATCCAGGACAATCTATACAAGAATATACTTACAATTCATGGAGACCAATTGTTTTTGGATATATTCGGAAATATAAAAGTGAGTTTCACACGTTTTTTTTAAATTTACGAATAAATATTCGTAAGACATTCAAATAGAAAAATTGTTTTTCGCATAGTTGGAGCAGGCTTTATTAGATGTGATGGTTTCGGGTCTGATTGATTCACCTATTATAAAAATACCGAAAATCACGATTGTCGCGAAAAAGGATTTCGCTGGAAAAAGAAAGCAAATTCAGTTGAACGCAAAAATGGAACATCCTGTATCCAAACAAGTAAAATACCGATATTTATTTTTAATTTGATTAATTAAAATACGAATATAACATTATCTTTTATTAATTATGTAGTCTATTTGATTGTTATAGAAATAATATTATTAGTTAAACAGAATTAAATTAAAATACAAGTCTTTATTTTCTAGATATCCTTTGAATCCACTTGGCAAATAGATGAATATCTCATAAAAATTTCCGGAAAATTGAAAAGTTGGATAAAAGCTCTAGAATCATTGGAAACCGACATCTTGTATAGCAACGCAATTAGCGTAAACAATACCGCCAAGTTAAATGTGCATGTAACGCATCTCGGTGATCAAAAATATCAATTGATTGGAAATATAAATAATGGCAAGATTGATGGCGATCTACACACGCCACTGTCAGAAAGACCTCATTTCCAGTTTCACGGTGACTTAAGACAAATCAACGAATCGTTGTACGATATCAGGGGAGAGTTAAAAAACGATTTACAAACGAAATCTTATGATGTCAGCACTGTCATCTTTATGCAGAATAATATTGTCGATTCAATAGATATAAAGGCCGAGCCGAAGAGCGCAAACACCAATCGACTTATTTTTAGACTAAAAAGGAAGAAATATGGTCTCCTACTGGATGTGGATGGCGGATCGTTCAATGGTACCCTCGACGCAAATGTGCTTAACAATCTGAATTGGGATGTGAGAGTTCGCACAGATATTCGAAAAGTTAATGAAGTAGATATTTATCAATTAAATACCTTTATGAACGTGCAAGTAAATGGCAATACTACTCTATATATTCTTGCGGAGACACCCTGGAATGACAGCAGGATCCTGACGGTGAAAGGTAATATGATGCTGACTAATACGAGCGGCGACGTCCGGTTGGATCATGGAATGAATAATGATCGATATCATGCAACTGCAAAATGGAAATTGATCTACATGGAAAACATGCTTCTGAAATTGATTACGGAATTTGACACCATGGACCTGGGCAAAAAGGAATTATCCACTCATGTATTCTTTAAAAATCCTGGTCGATTATACAGGAATATTGATGTAGGTTTCGATCTAGATATCGATAAAAAGTGGGAATTTGAGACAAACGCGACTATTGGTTTTCGCAATCAGGAGAACATTGACGCAGTGTTTGTCGTAAAATTACCACCTCCAAACAATGATGATCATCGATTCCTGATTAGTTATCACACTAATAAAAATAACAAGGAAGTACAAGTTATTTCTTATGTAGTGGGCTACAACACAGTTCGAACTCATAAAAATTATGCTTCGGATGGATCGGTTTGTATCTCTGATATTAATAAGCATTAAAATTAATCCGTAATAACATAAACTTGAATAAGTTAAATGTAAAATTTTAGATTCAAATGGCTACGCGCGACATTAACGGGCACTTCCGACTGACTTGGGGATTGTTGCCCATGCAATCCATCAACAATCTCTTCAATATCACTTTTAATACAAACGAGATAGATCTCAAATATTCACTCTATACACCTTTCGTTTCGCAAGAAGAAACGATCGTATTTCTTTTCAATTATGATACTAATTCCGAGCAATATTTGATCAATGCTAATCTTTTTTATCCTTCAAGCCGACATGTTGGAACTGCAAAGATATCTTACGAAAGTCTGATGAACGTTAATGGAACTGTTAATGCTTCAACATCTATGCAGCATTTGTCATACATTGGATGTAATTTTGTTATACTTACTACCTTGTAAGTATAATTTTATTATATAATAAAATTTATTATATAATAGAAGAAATTATATAATAAAGCGAAAAAAAATTAATTTTCTTGTCGCATGATGTTCCAAAAATCAAAACTTGTTCATTATATTAATTATCAAGAATTTTATAATACTTTCAAAAATTTTATTTGCCACTCAAAAATGATGTTCTAAGACATATTAGAAATATTTGCATACTTTATAAAATAAAAGAATATTTCTTTTATTTTTTTTAATTTCTTCTTTTTATACAGGAAACAGAATAAAAGATTCTTCGAGTTCTTTTGGCCTAATAATACGGGTTTATTGAATTCCGATTACAATTATCACAGTGAGCGATTGGATTCGAATCTGGAAGGCATTTTACACATAGAAGTTCCTCTGAATGCTCGTCACATCGGCATTCTAAACTATGGTTACAAGAAACGTCCACAAGTCACCAATGGTCACTCTACCTTAATGTACAATAATCAAAAGGTGCTACATGTTCAATATAATTCAAAGAGTGAGTCTCGAGCCGGTTTCGACAAAGATCGTATGCAGATCACGGTGGAGAATATTTACAAGCCTCTAGGTATTGTCTACGTGAACCAGTATGAATACAGTGGTGGAAACGAAGGTACTAACTATCCCACTGTCGAGTTCAAACAGGTGAATATCTATCGACTAGATAACAGCTCGGCGTTCAACATCATCGGTGAATCTAGAGTTCGAACTACTCACACCGGCCAGAACATCCATCTAAAGGCGATGCACTTAAACAAGACACTCCAGTTAAAGACAGACTATGAGGTTTTATCCGGCGAATTTGATCACAATACTTGGTTGAGTTTAGCTGAAGACGCGTGGGTTTCTTATCATGTGAATATTCTGAATAAAACTACCGAGGAAATGGACAATCAGTTCCTTATTCTCAGTATCTGTTATCCACGACGAAATTTCACTTTGGGCGGATCCTATAGGATCACTAGCGACGAAGTGAACTCTGAAGCGAATTTACAATGGGAACGTGATGATGAGAAGTCGAGGAGCATTGGTGCAATTTTTGATTGGATGAATATTACCGACACGTCGATGGAGAGTCAACAGCAAGCTATGTTAACTTTTTATCATCCAACTTTCGAGAAGAATGTTACTTTAAAGGGTGTATTAACGAGAAAAGACTATAGGGATTTGCTGAATGTCGCTTTCACCGCAGATTATTCCAATAACGAAAATAAATTATTAACATTATCCGCATTGTTGAGAGACGAGAGTGATGAATTGAATAAAAAGTATGCCTACAAGATAGCCGGCAAACAAATCAGTACTAAATTAGATCTTGATATCGAGGGATTTATTTATAAAAAAGAATTTATATTACTTGAAACGGTGAATCACGCTCGGTACGCGCGCGGTTATATGCCGAGTGAAATTGGAGAATTAATTAGTCGAATCGACCGGAGATCGAAGGAAATAATTTATCGACGAGTAAACAATGACGAGGTCAAATATTTCGCGATCGGTTATTATCCTTCGCCTTCTCAATACATTATAAATGGTAGCGTTATCAATACACCGAAACTTAACGCCACCGGCATTTTCTTCTTGGACTCGAATGAGAAACTCACTTGGATGATAGTGAACTATACACCCGGTAATTAATAATATATAAAAAATGTTAAATAAACGATATTAAAAATTAATAAAATGGTTGATAAAAATATTAAGAAATTAGAAATTTTAAAATGTGTATATAATATTTTTTATTTTATTCTATAGTTTATAAAAAGCTTACATATTTAAAATAAATTTTATAGATTTTTTAATTATTTTTATTTTCTATATTTTCAATATTTTCTTCCTTATAGATGCAACAGTTAGCTTAAGAATGCACGGCAGTATTCCGGACGCTAGAAATGCCATATTTAATATTTGGAGAACCTATGATAATGATTTAAGAATTTCGGACGTTTCTTTCTACCTGAAGATGAATCACTCAAGGCTCATTACTTCAACTTTGCGATGGCGGCCGGAACTTAAAAGCGATGTTATTGTAAGATAAATTTATACACATTAGACATCCACTTAATGTAATTTTGATATAATTAATAGTGATTATGTTACAATTGTTGATAGACTACTGTAAAAACGACATTCAATGAAATGTGCGAAAGCGTGAATAACGATATTGATTATTGGAAGCATTATATAAAGAGCGAAGTAAAAAGTGCAATCATGGATGTATGGGAGGATGCTCAGGAGGACATTTCGGGATTCCTTGACGATTGGAAGTATGTAATGAAAATCTTATTTAATAGCTAAAGCATAAAATCAAATGTGTAAATAACAAAAGATAATAAGATAAATGATAATATGATGAAATAGATGATATAAATTAAGTAATATATATTATATATAATGCAAAAATATTAAGATAAACAAGATGTTAAAATATGGTAGTAATATAGAGTAATTATCTATATTGTGTGAATTTATATTCATACAATTTTCTTTTTCTCTATTCTTTTCAGTGATTTAAAAATTCTTGAGCGTGATTTCGAAGATCTCAAGATATATCTAAACAATTCCTATAACGCGAATGACTTTTACATCAAGGATATCATCGGTTTCGGTATATTCATCATCGACGAACTGTCTCTGCGAAGTCATATCGAATCCCTTCCTAACATTCTAAATGAAATCTGGGAGATAATGGGCGAATCTGGGGAAGCTTTGCGAAATTCGTTGCTCTGGTTGATTGAGACTATTAAGAATGCTTATCATAAGGTGTCCGAGATTATAGTCGCTGTATTGAGAGGCGATTCATTGTCGCAAGTAGCGAATATAATTGAAAAGCTGATCGAAAAGTATGACATATTTATCAAGGATCTGCATGTATCCTTCATTAAATATATCGAAAATTTGTGGAACACAATTTTCTCATCCATCTCAGAACAATGGTATCGCTTCTTGAAATTAATGGAACCTCTGTTTATTCGTTTTCTTCATTATGTTGAGACGCTCCTTTGGAAAGCAAGCAAAGAAATGCTGGATTTTTTGTATGATCGTAAAAAAGAGCTCATCACATCGCCGTATTTTGATCGCTTCACTAATTTCACCCATGACGTTGATAAGGTCTATCGCGACATCAAGGCAAACGATATTGTGACCAACATGCATAAGTATTCAGGCTTGATAATACAGTTCGTAAAAGAGCGCTACTTCGCCTTCGTGCCATTCGGCAAGGAGCTTAAGGATGTCGTGGATGAGATCGTGTCAGAACTGAAAGAGCTCCGGAAACTGCCATCAGTCAACTATTCTATAGAGAAACTCGAGCAGTTATACGAAAGAATTAGCTACTTCTGCGAGTACTTTGAAGTCAAGCTCAAAATAGAAGGTTTTATTCGATTGGTGCACTCTAAGATGATGGACATTAGTCAAACGGCGCTGGAAGCTGAGAGTCGTTACAGGGAGGCTAAAACCATGTTCATCTTCGATCCTAATGAGGGCTTGATGTGCCTGGAGCAAAAATTACCCATGTCTTGGCACGCCTTTAATCAAACGCCCGAGTTCCACGAAATACCGGAAATCAGAGCGATCGCTGATTTCAAGACATACTTTGTCACCTCAAACACTACTTTCTGGAGTCTTTACTATCAATACAAGCCATATTCGGAGTTGTCAAACTGGTTACCACCGTTCAAAGGTTCGTCTCGCAGCTACGAAAAATTTAAAAATAATTTAACGATAACTGAACTTAGTTTAATATCGGATCAATCGAATTTTAATCAAATACATCGAAAATAATATAATTAAATTTTAACAATTTGTACCATTTCAGCGCAAGCCATGATTATTGGTTCCCAGCATTATATTACTTTTGATGGACGTTATTTTGAATTTGCGGGAAATTGTATCTACTTGTTAGCGAAGGATTTCATACGCAACACTTTCACAGTTTTAGTGAAATATGATCAACAAGATGAGAAAATTACTCATAAGATTATAGTGCTAATCGGAAGCAATGCTATCGAATTGGATCTCTTCAACGATGTCAGTATATAACTTATGTTCATGTTAAAAATTAAATTAAAATTTCACTTTTGATTAATAAAAAATTATGTTTATGATTACATTACTTAAAAAAAAACCGTTTCAAACGCTAGTATAGATTTTTTTCAAAGGAAATTTATTTTAGAAGGCAAAAATAAAATTCATAATGAGATCTAGAAAAAAAGAAATCTAGATCTTGAAAAAAAGAATTGTTTTCAATAATTTTTAAAATAGCTTGTTAAAGGAAGTAAAATATCCGATAGATAATATAACGATAGATAATTTATCATTGTATTTTAATAATAAATGATATTTTATATTAAATGATGTGTTTTATATTAAATGATGTGTTATCCAGACAATGAAGCTGATCTCCCAGAAATCAGCAGACATCACAAGCAACCTGCAGCTACCGATTGAATTAGACAATGACACATATGTTTATCAAGTGGAAAATGTAGTGATGGTAGAACGCAAACACAACCAATTTCGACTCGAATGTAATCTCAAGTTCAACGTATGCACCTTGGAATTATCAGGTTGGTATTACGGGAAAACAGCCGGTCTTCTTGGCACAATGAGTAATGAACAGTTTGACGACACCCTGGGATCGAACAAGTTACTCCTAAAGAATATCGGCAGCTTCGCTCATAGCTGGTCCATCGGCGAAAACTGTGCCGACACGACAAATCACGCCAGTAAGATTCAACAGCAGGATGGCCCGGTAACTACGTTCTGCGACGAGCTGTTCGTGAACAAGAGCTCGGAATTCAGTGTCTGTTTTGGCGTGATCGATCCAACCGAATACATCGATATGTGTCTAAGTAGCCTGACCGAGACCGAAGTGTGCACAGTGGCGATGTCGTACATGCAGATGTGTATGTTCCGCGACACTTATCTGCGAATACCCGACCGATGTACCACATGTACCATGATGGATGGCAGTCAAGTGGCGGAGGGTCGTTTTAAGCGATTGGAGGACGACAAAGTGCCGCGATCAGCCGATGTGGTGTTCATCGTCGAGGCGAAGAGCTGCAATCGCGACATAAAGATAAACAGCAGCATAGAGCTGCTAATCACACAGCTCAGTAAGGAATTGAACGATCAAGGTCTCACGGGCAACCGATGGTCCTTGATAGTATTCGGTGGTGACGGAGTGCATGACAAACCCAGAAGTATCATCCTTGACGGGCAGATCTTCACAAAGAACGTACCGCACTTTGTCGATTACTTCGACTATGTACCAATCGGCAGCGGCAGTCAGGACATCTTTGCCGCAATCGGTTTCGCCTCGCGGCTCGTCTTTAGAGCCGGTGTGTCGAAGACCTTCATATTAGTACCATGCTCGCATTGCGAACCAGAGAATCAAACGGTAATCCTAACTTTTCAATTTTGAGATTTAGGCCCGGTTACATTATAACGTTATTTCGATTTTAAGCAATGCTTAAAATTTTCACTTTCTCTCTTTAAAGAGAGAAAGAAATAGAGAGAATTTTAAGCCTTGCTTAAAGTCAAAATAATGTTAGTGCAATCGATTTTAAATATAATTATCGAATTATTATCTAATTAATCATTCATTTTAGCTGGAATATTCCGTGTTACACCAAGTACTACTGGAGCACGACATCACTTTGCATATATTGATGGATGGCGATTTCCAATTTGAAAAGGAAAAAGTCAGCAAGATTTTCTACGGTTTAGATGCAGCCAAGTCATATACAAAGAAGGATTTCCGTATCTTGATTGGTGATGTGGATCTGAGGAGACAGGTTAAGCTCTCCAAGAATGTGTTGGGTTATTGCACGCCACTGTCTCTAGAGACGAATGGCACGATATTTAGCGGAGACAAATTACGTCTTGAGAAGTCAGCTTCGATCAAAAAGTTTGCAAGCGTCTTTTCAAAGAGGATCGCTCTCACAGCCGAGCCGAATAAATGTCAGTTCTGCGAATGCACCGCTGATAATAATGGCGTCACGCAGATGGAATGTATGCCGTGTATATATCCGACACCCGTGCATGTGAATTACGTGAGTGTACGTATCATACACTCTATTAGACTGCATTCGAGGAATGCGCTATCAACACTATTGTGTTATTCTTTTCTCTATCTTTATCGTTTATTAGGTATAAAATGAGAATGACACAACATTGCTGATAATATGCTTTCTGAATGCAGGCTTAGAAGCATCAAACAAAAAGTTCAAAGATATTACAAAAATCTACAAGATATTCCTGTAAGCACTTGTCATCATTTAGAATATGTTTAATTGAATGATTTCTTATTGTATTGCAGGAGACTTTTAATCTCAACGAGTCCCTCTCGATGATGCCACCATTGGACGATATAGATTATGGCCAAATCGATATAGAGAACGACTGAAATAAAATTAAAGAAATCCATACACTCCGTAGATAGATAATATAGGATGCTAGATAACTCGCTGATATATATATATTAGTCGTATTTATTTATAATATATCTTATAAGATGCAGACCACTTGATGCTACAAATATTTTCGAAACATTTGATTGAGGAAAAATTTACTATAAATTGACCAATCAAAGGGTACGTTCCAAGTTATGCATGAAGCGCATAATGTACCATTTTTATCCTGCTTTATTATTTGATGAACAAGGATGAATAATGCAATATGCGCTTCATGCGTAATTCGGAACGCATTCAAAAAATGCTTCAAAGCATTTGTAACATTGACTATAATATAGATAATATATACCTACCTCCTTTTCCAATCTAAGATTTGTCTTACAATAAATTAGGGCATTAAACTTGGTTCGCATTAAGAATATCTATTGAAAACGTACAGAAAATTTAAGGGTATAGAATGAATTTGCACAAATCTGTATACATTATTTTTAAATAACAATTGGCAATCTAAGATTCTAAGATTCATTTTTCTTTTATATATCACAATTACAAAATTATCCGTGGCATATAGCATAAATCATATATTTTATTATTTTAATATATAAAATATATCGAAATAAAGCACATGCTATCAAATATTATGCTATAAAATGAAATATATCACGTCGTTTGTGAATATTAAATATTAAAGCATAAACATTAGTTTCAAAATCAAATTCTTGACAATAGTTGGGATAAATAGGAATATATGCAAGGATAATCAAGGAAACTGCATAATCACTATAAAAGTACAACACAGGGTCGATATATAAAACTTTTCTGTCTATATATATTATCTGTATATAATGTCTGAGACCTTATTATATATATAAAAATTTAATGCAAACCGGGAAATGGCAATTGATTCGCGTTACATTCTCTGCATCCTAAAATGCATTTACAATTTATTCCACAATGGAATATGGCGAGTTTATCTAAATATTCTTTTCATGAAATCTTTCAATGTAACAAAGGAATAAACTCTATAATGCATAAAGTAATCGTGAAAACTTAATAGCCGACGCGAAAACGAAACGTAAGAGACCGATTGTTCCGAAAACTTTCGATATGGCCATGATAGACTGAACGTCACAATATATATAGTGACGGTGAGACGGAAGAGGAGAACCGGCGATAATACGATAGCGCTCGGCCTCGCAGTTTGGCCACTATTCATAATAACATCAACCCAATCCGTTTGAAAGTGGTCATCTGGTTGTCGTATCATAGGCTTGCAGGTGATTGGGTGCGTCGGCAAATGTAAACTTCAATTTGTACGCCTCGGCTACTAGCACGCCTATTTCTGAATCCGTCCAATTTTGCGTGGGCAGGTTTTGTAGCATTAACATCAACCCCTGTAATTATTGAAGAATGACAATCGATCTTTATCTATAAGATTATAGCATATTTTTCATTTAAGTGACAAGTCGATACAAACATCATTTTTCTTGATATTCACTAAATAACAAAGTCATTTAAATCAACTTGTACCACCAAATGAAGAGCATACTAGAGCTAGCGGATGAATTACTTGAAAATCAGGTTGCAAGAGCAAGTGTCGCCTCCAACGAAGAAGGAAAGCCGCACATACGTAGAGCTGAAACGAGGCGAATCTGTCAGATTCTGCCAAATACGTGTCCCACAATCGGATGGTACAGTGAAGCGGGATTTCTCTGGTTAGCAGATTATTCATCCATCGAAAAGAGAATTGTAGATAATCCACTCCATGTTGATGCAAATGTTGATGCAATGGTGCTGAAAGCATTACAATAAAAGGTTTAAAAAAATGAAAAGGACAAACATAAAACAGGTCCTAGTGAGATATTTACCATCAATCCTTTGTATTAGCTCCTTTAACTGGTTCACTTTATGTTGGATTCCCAACTGAGCAAATATATAATTATCTTGTATACCATCCAAGAATTTAGATAGGCACCAAAAACTATCCGCTTCGATAATATCACGTTGTTCCTTCGATAACGACGCCACGTCATAATTTTCCAGATCTTGCCAAGCTTGTATCGGCACCGCCTCTTGTAGAAAAACCAAGAAGAAAGGTGTCACAAGATCATTCATGCCCTATAACAACAATGGATATACAAATAAATGATAACATAAATTTTTATTATATAAAGAGTAAATAAGATACGATTTTATGTGAAATACCTGAACATAACCAGATGCAGGATGTCTAATCGCCCAAATATACAATATTCTCTCGAATATCAGTTGCACCGTCGTCTGTTGAAATAGCGAGATAAGCGGTGACATTCTAGGGATATCGATATGAATCTGGCGATACGTATCTTGAAAACCTTCATCCCGCTCGACGTCGTAATATTGCTTCACCAAATTCCAATAGTCCAATCGTTTACGTTCCAACGCAGGTTGTCTACGTTCTAGATTAGCTGGCAAGTACTCCTACAATGGCACGAACGCAATCGTTTAACGTTTTGCGACAGCATTCTACTAAGCTTGACAATGCGATGTGTTTACCTTCTCTACTTACAGACAATAACCGCCAAGTGACAGAACGTAATTTGGCAGGTACGCCCGACCATGATAGCTGCCTTAATTCATCTAGATTCAGCACGGACGCTTCCAAAAGTAATTGAAATTTGTCCACTTTGCTCTCGCCGTCTGAACAGATTTACAATTTTTTAAACTCTGTCTTAAACCTAATTTACAATGTGGTTTTTGCTTTTTGCTTTTCATTAATTTTTATCTCTTATCCTATTTTATTTTTTGTCATTTGAGATCAAAATTAACAAACTTCGGAAGAGATAAAAGACAAAAAAATTGTTATAAAACAGTCATAAAGAGAAAAACAAAACAAGAAATAAAAAGAAACAGGAAATAAAAAGAGCACATTGTAGATTAGACTTTGAAGATCAGGCTGCTAAATGTGAATAAATGGATACATACCCTGCTCCTTTGAAGGTATAAAAAATTTATTAGGAGCATTTGCCTGTCTCAGCGGCTGTGGTCTACCAGGAAATTGTGTCGGCTTGTGCTGGGGCGATGCACTGTGCTTTAAATCTGCATCTTCACTGGAGTGTTGGCTGTTAAGCATCTGTGGATGCAGATTCACGTTGCGTAGGTGTAATGGCTGCACTGCCAGCCTTTGAAGAGCTTCTGCCTTTTTTTCCTCGGGGATAATTTTTTGTTGCATCATCTTGGCGTTTGCCTGGGATGGCTGTGAACACTTATTGCCAGATCTATGACTGTTGATAACACTAAGGGCCGCCGAGTGACTGACTCTCTTCGAAATCTTTACATCTGAGACTGTACAGAATTCATCATCCCCTGAATCCCATGCGTCATCCACACTCTCCTGAAAGTCTTGAAAAGAAGTGGAGCCTCCACTTCCACCTGTACTACTGCTGCTGTTAGCAATACCAGTCAGATTGCTGGATCCAATCGTTGCAGGATTAAACTTGCCATACCTAACGTCTTGTTTCAGACTTGGCCTACAAAGAATAAATCGATTATTAAGTAAAATACGAGAAATCATAAGAGAACAACATTGTAAAGAAAAACATACCTTCCTGGTACAGCTCGTGTGTTTTTCTTCCAGAAAGACTGATGGGTCGAGATGGCCTGATGATGGTAACCTTGATTTTCCATTGCTGTAGGAAACCAAGTTAGCTTGTACTTGGTAGTCTTTCAATACAGGTATTGCAGCACGGATCCTCATACCCTTGCAACGATAGCTAAAGATCTACAAGAACCAGAAATGTTATAATACTTGTAATTCTAGCCATCATTGAGTGTTTTCCATTTGGTGATGTAGTCGACAAGTGTCACTACCTTTATTATTCATTGAATATCAAGAGAGATAGAATGTTATATTGACTTATATTATTAAAAGGAAAACACCTATTGTTATCATAATTTGTATAACAGATGTGTACTAAACCAAAAATATATGATTATAAGTATAAACTTAATATATGTCAACTATTCTCTAACACAGTCATAAACTTAGCATTTCTGATAAATCAAAGAATAATATAAATATTTCATAATCTTGTTAATCTTATACACACGTGATGTCGAACATAACATCAAACGGGATGAGGTTGTCAACGCCTAAACAACTACAATGATGGAAGGGATAAAGAGGAATGGAACAGAAGGAGAGGACGGATTCTCCGAAATAACAAACGCATCATAACATATGATTCCCTAGTACACCGACGAGGACGTGCCCGATTCCGACGCGTCGCGGGTGATTCACACAATCGAATTATAGGGATACACTCCGCGGCGTCGACGGATACAC
>Ga0157364_1002053_pt1 | contig 18189 bp, 4 predicted proteins | sample AttsexASBM2_FD_111476 | JGI IMG/M metagenome (GOLD analysis project Ga0157364, IMG submission 111476) | Fungus gardens microbial communities from leaf cutter ant in Ribeirão Preto, State of São Paulo, Brazil - Atta sexdens ASBM2 | ecosystem: Host-associated > Fungi > Mycelium > Unclassified ...
CCAGAAGATAGTAATAGTTTTAGTTATTTTTCAGGATAAGGCTTTTACAGTATAACTACCAACTTATACACTAAGTATGCTACCTAGGATAGTTATTTAGGAACAGAGACTACTAAGCAAGTTATCCTGGTTCTAGCTGATCTTTGAATGTCTAGAATGAAGATCTATAGAGTTATTGAGGGTCCAGCAAGAATATCCAAGGTGATATAAAGGTTGTGATCTGCACTAGAAGAGAACAGTGAATGTGAATAGATAAGAAGACATTATCTATGGGTTAGGATAGATATAGCCAGATTGGGATATAATATCAGCTTTACTTGTGGATTTGATATAATTAGAGTACAGATAATAAATATTATGTCTTAACAGTCTTGTTAGAATTAAAGACTGTGAACTTGTTTCTTTTCTTATTTTGAACTTAGTAAAAGAGAATGATATAATGTTATATATAACTATTACAACTATTACAAGTCAGTCACAACATCATGTGACACATAAGAAGAGTGATGTCATACATCACATGACATAATAACTTTTCAATATTATTTAGAGTAGTGTCAAGTATAAAACATGCCTAGATATCATATGTCAAGTCTATCTATTCTGAAGATATATTTCTGTAGTGATACTACCATTACAATATCTATAAGATAAGCCTATCTTCCATGATGGCCACTCTTCTTGCAACATATCCCTATAATAATAATACAACAACTCAGATATCCAGTCTTCTATAATAAGAATACTTTTATCAAACTTGGTCTTCTATAGTAGAGTTCTTCTATCTTATCATTAGTATCACACCACTGAAACCTCTGCTCAGGGTGATATACTAAAACCCCAAACATTTCCTATATATATAACATGTATATAAGGCTAGTAGTTACACTATAATTTGCTAGTCTAATAATTAATGAAGATAACTCTTATTAAACTTCATCTATAAGGCTTTCTAGTACAACTTAGTTTGTGAGAATCAGTCTATTGGTTATAGAGATACAAGGTTAAATGATGTTTATGACATATTTAGTAAACTGTGGACAACTGTAAATGACTAGATTGAAAGGAATAAGTCATTTACAGTTGTCCACAGATGTTTCAGACTTCAAGAAGGTAGAATTGGTTTTTTCACTTTTCTTTTTTTCACTTTTTATTTTATTTTTCTTTATTGGGACTTAGTTAAGAGATGGCAATATGATATCACAAAGTATAGTAATAGTGTTACATTTTTCACAGTCATGGTCACAACATCATGTAATACAGAGAAGAATATAAAAGGTTTTGGAAGAATAATATTATAACAGTATAACTATAGCATACTAGTCTTATATATATAATACATAGTATTTAGTATAGGTTAGATGTAGATATACACAGACTATGGTCTGAAGGTATATAAGATAAACACATCAGTACTAAAAACTCTATCAAATTCTCTTGTTATTAACCTAATATAAGGTTTTTTTTTGTATTTATATATGAGAACTCAATAGAGTTTCTAGTATAAAGTATCTATCTTTATATATACTAGGCTAATAGTTTGTACATGACTATATCTAACCTACTCTAAAAGCCATGTGTATTATATATCCAAGTCCAATGTTGTGACTTAAGCCTATATATTAAATGTAATTCATATTAGAAGGCAAAAGCCTATAGGTTTGGCTTAGAGATGTATAAGATGTGGAAATCCCATATAAAGTACATAGTGATGTGAGCTTTCCAGAACAACTTTGACTTCAGCTTATATGCTATGCTATTTGTCTGCTATATAGTTGTAACTTCAGAAAATAAAATAAAGTCTAAAAAAGTAAGTTCTGATGAAGGTATGTTACTATAGAATACTAGGGATTAAGTTTAACTTGAATATTCAATTATATCAAACTAGCAAATTATAGTATAACTACTAGTCTTATATACAAGTAGAAATAATAAAAGACATTCAAAGGTTTCAGTAGTAAGATACTAAAAAAGATTAATAGAGAAACCCTACTGTGAAGGACCAAGTTTGATAGGAGTATTTCCATTGTGGAAAACCAAGTACTCTAAAAATTCAGAATTAGATACAACACTATTATGGGAGATATATTATAGAAATATGGCTGTTGTAGAAGATAGGCTTTTGTTAGAGATTAAATATGATATCACTACTGTAGAGGACAGTTTTTAAAAGAGGTAGACTTAGAATATGATACTATATCACATCCCAATCCAGTCACATCCATTCCAACTCACAAAGAACATTTTCTAACTCATCTATACTTTTAAATCTTTTCTAGTACAGAACAATCTTTTCATTCTATCTTAGATATTCTTACTAAACTTCTTGAAAATTCCATGAATCTCTACCTGATATCAAAGACTATCCAGAACCAGGACAACTTACTTATAGCCTCTATTCTTAGATAACTATTCTAAGTAAAATACTTAGTATATAAGCCAGTAGTTATATTATAAATCTTTATTCTGAAAATCTTTCAAAACTAATACTGTTTTCTAGTGTTGGTGATGAAACATCTCACCATCTTTTAGTGAACTTGTCCTCTAATTATACTAAGTAGCTCTTCTGAAATATACAACTTATATGACTAGTAGAAGTGTAACATATAAGCTAAAGCTGAAAATTATTTTTGTTGGACATGATTCACACCTTTTTATCTGAGATCCAATAAGGATTTCTCAGAAGTTCAGAATAGATAGTTGTATATTATCTAAGAATGCAGAAGTGGGAGTCAGAATAATCTTTGGCTTCAGCTTATATGCTATATCTCTATAAGTCACACTGATCACATATTTCAGAGAAGAAACTCAGAAAAAAAACTAGTAGACAAGTCTAATGGAAGGTGGGAGATATATTGTTGCTAATACTGGAAGTTGGTGATAGTTTTAGTCAATTTTCAGGATAAGACTTTACAGTGTAAACTACTGATATATATACTAAATATGCTACCTAGTGTAGTTATTCAAAATAGAGACTACTAAGTATTACTCTAGTTACTAGTAATCTTTAGATATCAGAAATGGAAATCCATGGAGCTGGCAAGAGTCTAGTAAGAATAGAACATCTGAGATGGAATGAAAATAAGTGATTTACATCAGAAGAGATTGGAAGTGTGGATAAGAGAGATGTATTATCTATAGGTTAGAACAGATATAACTAGAACAGAATGTGACAATTTTAATATTTATATAATGCATGCTTACTAATTTGACTTCTGAGAGCTTACTAACAAGTCTTGAATATTGAGATGTAATTTATATTTAATAGCCCAAATATTAAGACAAAAGCATACTTATATATTAAGTGACATAAGAGAACTTAGTAAAGCTATGATTAAGTTCTTCTAGTAGTTTTTATGATATTCTACAAAGTTACATGACTATATGACATTTATGACCATTATACTCCTTAGCTAAGTCCAAAGAAGAAAATAAGAAAACTAAACTATAAAAGAAAAGAAAAATTATAAGAAACTAGAAAAATGAAAAACAAAAAAGTCCACTTAGAAGATTTCTGACATTCAACTCCATCAATAATCTATCTTCCATAGCAGTGTTATCTTCTTATTCAAATTTATAAGTACTTAGTCTTTCATAATAGTATTTTTCTTCTTTTCAAACTCCTATCAGTATCTTACCACTGAAACATCTGCTCAGGCTGTACTATAAGACATCTGAGTTCTCCTTCTATATAACTTGATATTTAAGAACTAGTAGATACCTGGTCATCTTTAGTCTAATAATCAAATATTGTTAAACATAAAACTCCAGTGTTTATAACAACATACTTCTTGTTAGAACTCACTCTTCTGGACTTTGTTTTACTTTTCTGAAGTTATAATCCCATAGAAAGCAGACAGCACAGTATATAAGCTAAAGCCAAGGTTTTTTGAAAAGTGTATAACTTCTTACTCTTTGTAACAATCCTATGGACTTTCATCCTCAAATATAAACCATATCTGACAATATGTTATATACAAGGTCAATATGTAATCAACATGTTATATAATTGTCATATTCTAATCCAGTTATATCTATCCAAATCCATAGATAACACCTTCCTTCTTATCTACACTCACAAACCTCTTCTTATATAAACTAACCATGTTGATTACTCCTTAGACTTTCTTGCTAAATTCTCTAACAGCTCTATAGATCTCTGTTCTTCAATCTGAGAACTACCAAGGATAACTTGTTTACAGTCTTCATTCCTAGTTAACTATTTTAGGTAAAGTACTTTATTTTAGGTAAAGTACTTAGTATATAAGATAATAGTTACACTGTAAACTCTCATCCTGAAAATTGACTTCTAAGATAATTTCCAAAATATGCAACTAGTGTGACTAGTAGAGGTGCAGCATATAAGCTGAAGCTAAAGATCATTTGACATCTGTATTCTGTACATTCCAGATAATATATACTCACTCATCTGTTATAAATGATTATACCTTATATTCCATAGGTATTTGTCTCATATTTTCTATGACTTGGACATGTGTTAGAGTTCATTTCATCTTTGACTCATATTTACTATATTTTGCATTTTTTTCATGTAAAAGTGGAGGTCTCTTCATATTTTTTTCTCTCATTTTCTTTTCATTGTTTCTACAAGAACACTATTATATTTCCTCATAGTCAATAAGTATATATAGTTGTAGATATAAGCCTGTATCTTTATGCATTACCAATTAATCATTTCTTCTCTTTTATTCAAGTCTCTGCCTAAGTTATGAATACTGAGATGTGAACTATGTCTAATAATGACATTATTTGTTCTACAATCTTCTATATTTTCCTCTGTGTTATGTGATTGTGTGACTGTGACTATGACATACATCAAGCCTTGTCATGGAATGTGACAGTTGTAATACTATGTTATAACCTCTTGTTTAAGTTTTAATAAGAAAAATTAGAAAAGGAAATAAAAATGAGAAAGAATAATAAAAAAAACTAAGTTTATTGTCTTCAACTCTAACATTATCCTCTCTTCAAGATTTCTTCTCTAGAAAAACTGACTTCTATTTTCATTAGTTTCTCTCTAACTTCTTTAAAAATTCCATCTCAAGTTTTCTATTATTTCATCTATACAATATCTTCACTATATACTTTTTTAGTAACTATTCTCTTATAAAGTCCCTTTCTTTCACTATATCCAACTGTTCTTGTTTTCTTTTACACTCATTCTTCTCTCATACTGAGCTATTATCTCTTTTGCATTTTCTAAGTTTTTTTTTCTCTTCTGTAAGAAAACCTGCCTTTGTACAAAGATAAAGTCCTGAAACTTTGTCCCTAGCCCCACCAAACCCACACAGTATTCTCATTCTCTATCAGTTAGTGCTTTTCTATCACTATCAGAAATTGCAGAAGTAAATTTGAATATTTTTTACTTCTATGTTTTTTTCTTATCTAAGCAGAAAGGGTAATGTAATGTCACAGGTTTGGTCACATCAGTCATATCATATGAGAAGATTGAAAAAGATATCTATAGTAGCTAATAGTATAATAATATAACTAAGATATGTTTATCTTATAAAGTATATATATAGTATTAGGGTAAGTTAGAGTAAGTTGCATACAGACCATAGCCTGTAGTTTATAAAGGAGACTCATCTGTATTAAAGACTTCATTGAGTTCTCTTGTGTTACTCAATACAAGAGTGCTTTTTGTCTTATCTCTAAGACTTGAGTTATAATAAATAGAGTTTTGTTATATACCAAGTCTAACCTCATATTACATACCATCCAACATCTGCACCCTTTCTACTCTCTTCCAGTGTATATCACACTCCATTTTATCACTCATCAATCTGAGAACTAAACCCTGTATTTCTCACCAATTCTATGGAGTTCTAAACAACAATCTTTATAGTATCCAACAACCCAGAGTATGTGTAGGAGTAAGATATTATTAGATTATCACTTCTATATTCAAGAATGTTAGCTACTATATACTGTTCTTTAGTTTGATAATTAACTTGGACTTATGCCACATTTATTTCTACTTTCTTTTAAAGCTTCTATCTTCTGAAAATATAGTCATACAATACAGCTGAGTGCAATGTCATTCATTGAAGCCAGGATTGTTATCCACATAGTACCACTTCCAGTCCCCTTTCAATCTACAGTTGCTAAATCTAGCTCCTATTTTTATTTTCTATGCTATATTCACAGATATCCTTAATAAGTGTGAATTTCCCTTAATAGTATTATCAGACTGGATAGTTACCATCACAAAATCATTCCAATCTCCTTATAGCTTTCTCCCATTATAGCTTCATATCTTTACTAACAATTTCTACCACTCAGCAACTAAGTAAGCAGTTTGCTAACTTGGTTATATTACCATGTTACTTTAAATATCTAATGAGGATAACATCAACCTGTCAGTTCCCCTAAAAAATTCTGAAAAACATTTCAAAGTTATCCAAGATTGTATTAGCAGATAATAATCTCAACTAGGTTAATATATCAGAAATGAAATAACCTCTACTCTGCACCCACTGTTCTTTCTTAGTCCATAAATTTCCTGGCTGATGTCAAGTTCACAAATGGTGGACTTAGTTTTTCTCTATTTTACTTCTCACTTCTATTTTCATTCCATTTTATTTTTCTATTTTCTATTTTTAGAAAAACTAAGATTAGGGTTAAGACATAGAGAACGAAGTAGAAGCATCCAGAACAAATGACATCATACAACATAGACATCACATATTGACCTTGTGGACTACACATGGTTGTTTAGAGTAAGATGCACAGTAGTTAGCACGGACTATCTGTAGGACTATATAAGGTAGACTAGTTTGTAGAAGAGTTCTCTATTGAGTTCTCTTGTGTTTACTCTAATACAAGAGTTTGTTCTTTTATCCAACCCTAAGAATTCAAGTTCATAACAGCTGAGGCTCTTGGAAAACTGGCAACAAATCCTACACTCTTAGTTTCCAAAACCTAAATACTAAACACCTTCAATAAAACTAACTAGGAGAAACTGAATAACTTCCTATTCTAATGTTAACTCCATTTCCATGCTAATTTTACACAATTTACTACTGATACTGCAAATGTAAACTTTCCAATGACTTACTTGATAGAAGTAGTATAAAACTGGTTTAAAATTGAATTAGACTAGAAAGAATAGAAAATTTACCAAGATTGGCTTAAAGATTGGCTATAATCCATAAAAGAGCTATAATACTATTTTGGCTTATCTAACCCCACTAAAGGTACCAATGTTACATTAGACAATCTACAAATGAAGTCTGATAATAGGATTACTATCTATAATATTGAGTTTATAAGATATATATTCCAATTAGGTTGGAATAACAATATTCTTTGCTATAAATACTATCAAGGAATTTTGCATTAGTTACAGGATCCCATATATTAAAAGAAGAAGAGAAGCCATCCACTTTCCAATTAATATACTTTCTAGTTATAGTCACTAACAGCTGCTACTATTACAACTTAAGAATTATAAAGTGAAGTCAAAAGAATAATCTTGTATTAGGTTAATACAAGAGAACTTGATGGAGTTTTGGTTACAAAGTGTCTATCTTATATACACTTGGTTAATAATCCATGCTATACTAAATCTAGCCTACCCTAAAAGACATTACTACATACTATTGATATATAGTATAACATTATTGTTTTAGAATCTTCTATGTCTTTCTTATGACATGTGATTGTATAACAAATTTGTAATAGTCACATATTATACCATATCAATCCCAACCCTAAGTTTAAAATAAGAAAATAAGAAAACAAAATAAATAAAAAAATAAAAAAGTAAAAGAAAATGAAAATAAAAAATGAAAATAAACAGAGTCTACTGTCTTTAATTCTGACAGCCACTAGGAAAGAGAACAGAAATGCAACTAGATATATAATTTCACATCTGCTTCTTAACTCTAAATACTCATACTTACTCTCTCCAACAAGCTAAATCTGAGTAGTAAACTCTCAAACCTCCTTCCTTAGATTAATATATTTAGCCAACTAAAAAGTAATGGTAAACTTATACAGGACAAATAAAAAAGATATATACTTCCCAAGACTTCTCAAATATTTATATTCTCTACAGAATTTCTACCTAGCACTAATATTCCCAGTCTCAAGCCTCAGACCTCTTTCTATCCACATATTACCATCATCAGAGCATAGTTATATATCTGAGCAGTATAAATGTCAGGATTAACCACTTTTTACCTTGCACTCCAATTTACCAACTTTGCTAGAAGATTAGCCAAGATCATAAACAACCTAATTGACCTATCTACTATTCCAACTAAGTACTATGAGTTTACTAATATCTTCAGCAAGGTCAAAGTAAAAATCCTAGTCTTATATTATCCATACAACCTACAGATCAAGTTAGAAAATGGGGAAAAATTGCTTGTCAGAACCATCTACTTTGTCTCAACTACAAAGCAAGAGACACTCAAGGAGTTTATCAGTGAAAATCTAAACACTAGACTCATACACTCACTTCCTCCTCTTATGAAGTACTGATACTTTTTGTAAAAAAGAAAGATAACTTTCTTTATCTACATGTTAATTTCTGAGAACTCAACCATATTACACAAAAGAATAGATATTTGATATCTAATCTTCTTGACTCATCTCAGAAGACATATATCTATACAAAAACTGACCTCTATCATGCTTATCACCTAGTGTAGATTACAGAAGAAGACAAATGAAAAACAGCTTTCTTTACTTACTATGGGTCTTTTTGATGGACAGTTATGCCTTTTGGATTAACTAATACTCCTGTAACTTTTCAATAGTTCATGAACAATATCTTCTTAAATCTCTTCAATATCTGCATAGTAGTATATCTCAATGTTATCCTTATCTATTTGAATAACATGTCCCAGCATCAGGACTATGTCAAAGAAGTACTGTACTGACTCTAAAACACTAGACTATTTGTAAAAACAGAGAAGTGTGAATTCTATTCCAACTCTGTAAAATACTTAAATTACATCTTGTTCTTTTCCAGATTGTCCATGTCTTCTAATAAAATCAAAATAATTCAAAATTGTTCTGAACCTAGAATAATTAAGGATATACAAGCATTCTTAGGATTTTACAACTTTTATTGTCATTTCATTTACAACTACTCAAACATAGCTACTCTACTGATCTAACTGATACAGAAAGATACTTTTTGGAACTTTGACATTCCATACTGTGAAGCATTCAATACTCTCAAAAAAACATTCACTTCTACTCTAATCCTTATCTACTGGATATTCAATACCCAAATAATCATAGAAACTAATACTTTCAAATATACTCTTATAATTATCTTTTGATTATGATAGAAGAAAAAGAGTTTTATTTTATTTTTTATTTTTTATTTTCTATTTTTGAAATCTAGGGTCAAGGTTAGAGTAATATCACAATCACCTACTATCATATGACATAGCTATAGTAATAGTCACATGGAACATAGTAGAAGGTTTGAGAAGCAATAATGTCATACAACATATACAATACATATTGACCTCATGACTAACACATGGTCTTTAGGATAGGCTAGATGTAATAAAGCATAGACTATCACTAGTTAGTATATAAAGGTAGATATATTATATCAAAAACTCCATTGAGTTCTCTTGTGTTAACCTGAATACAAGGTTTTTTTCTTTAATCAACCCTAAGGTCATTAAAATATAATAGCCACTGAACTTAATTATGATATATGTAAGGAGACCACAAACTCTGAAATCTGTTGCAAGCTCCACTAATGTTTTGTGCCAGGCTTTTTCAAACAAATACCAGCAGCAAACTCTAATGTGGACCTTTCTATTCTAGCCTCATCAAACTCTGTACCTAAACTCTACTGTACTTAGACCTACCACTCCCATACTCAGACCTTGGTATAAGTTTATGATATCTTCATTTACTATTCCTAGCAATGCTGGTATCATCATTCCTTGATTACATCAGTATTATTCCACTGGATTGGAATGGACAGTATAATATTTAAGATAGTTGTTGCCTTTAGAAAACTTCATTCTATTCTCTTAAATTTTCTCTAGAGAGCACAAACTCCATGTTTCTACCCTATTACCCTAACAACATATATAACAAGAAACTCTTCACAGTGTTTGAAGCTTTCTACATATAGAACTATTATCTAGAAGAGTCAGAATTTCCTATAGATGTTATCATAGATTACAAGAACCTAAAGTATTTCTCAACTACAAAAATCATTTTCTATTGCCAAGAAAGATAGTTAAAGTTTATCTTCCAGTTTAACCTTGTTATTTGTTTTTGTCTAGGATGTCTTAGATCCAAGCCTAATACTATTACTTACAGAGAGAACCTCTACCTAAGAGAAGAAAGGGCTATCTACATCACTGTTAACTCTCAAAATATTTTTTCACCCATAGTCAGCTTGTAACATCACTCTGAGCTACTGCTCTAATCTTTCCATTTCTTTGGGCTGCCACCATTGTAGACCTTGACAGCTTGTACAATAACATCCAATCAGTGATTATACAAGTGTTAGATATGATTCATACTCACTGATTTTATCTAAAATAGTAGCATGGAAGATGAAGACAGAAAATAACTTAGATGAGAACAGGCTCTAAAACAGAATCAGAAGGAGTGCTATGTAGATAGATTAATCTTGGCTTCAATAGATGACATTATACCTAGCCTATATATTATATAGTCATAATTTTGGATAACAGAAATTCAGGCAAATGTGTGTAAGTATAACATAGTTCAAGTTGATAATCAGACTAAGGAAAATAGTACACAGTAAACTATGTTCTTAAATATGGAACTAGTAACCTGATAATAATCTACTGCTATATATACTCTAGGCTGTCAGTACTGCAGTGAATGTTGTTCAGAACTCTATGGAATTGATGAGAAGTACAGGATCTGGTCCTCAAGTTGATGGATGATTGGAATAGAGTACAATCTGTGCTGAAAGAGTAGAAAATGTATAAATGACAGATGGTATGTAATAACAAGATGAGATACTTTAGGAATACCTCCATCATCTGGTAGAGTATTGGACATTGGATATATTTAGACTCCTACTTAAGAATAGAAAGATCTACATACCATCAGCAAATGATCTTCATACACATGTTCTGTAGTATTACCACAATTACATCCTTATAGGTTATTTTGTGCAAAATAAAACACTAGAACTCATCTGTCATAGTTACACTTGGCTATTTTTATATGTAAATGTCAAAAAGTTCTGTAATCCTTGTGTTACTTGCATAAGGTCCAAACTACAATGCTATAAGCCTTACAGATCACTTAAACAACTCCTAATTTCTGAATGATCCTGAAACTCAATTTTTATTAAAAAGCTTTATTCTTCATCTAGCTACAATATAATCCTGGTTATTGTCAATTAACTCTCCAAGTAGGTTGTATTTGTTCTAATAGTAGATACTATTACTTCACATAAGTTAGCAAAACTATTTGTAATTTATATCTTCTTCAAGCATAGTATTCTGTCCCACATCACTTCTGATCATAGATCTGAGTTTGTCTTAAAATTCTTCCAGTTTTTAAAAACTATCCTCAACTTTACTTCTAGATATTACCTCTAGATATTACTATAAGAGAGATGGCTAGACAAAATACACTAACCAGATACTAGAACAGTATTTTTATGTCTACTACAATTATCAACAAGATAACTGATTAGACCTTCTTCCACTCACAGAATTTGTATATAATAATACACTGAGTGCTACTACTAGAGTATCACCATTCTTTATAAATAAAGATTACTATCCAAGCATCAAGGTACACCTAGAATGAGATATTACTTCATCTCGTGCCTATTAATTCACTATAGACCTCAATAAACTGCAAAATGCTCTAAAAATGGAGATATCCACTGCACAACAATGGTACCAATGGTCAGCAGATGTGTGCAGGATTCTAGCTTCAAATTTTCAGATAAAACAACAGGTATTTGTAAAAGCTTAGTTCTTTTATTACTATGTGACCTTCAAAAAAGCTATTAGAAAAATATTTGAAATCATCAGTGAAGCTAGTATTATGCTAAAAAACACTTTTTTTGTAAAAGTGCATACTCTCATAGGATTTTTAAGTATATAAGATTCCTTTAAAGATATTGGTAAGAAAATCATATACTCTTAAATAATACCTCATGTCCTTTCAAGTGGATATTAACTCAAGAAACAGTGTGATAGCTGTTAATCAAGCTAGATCTTAGGAATATGGGGTCTTTAAAGATAAGAAATGCCACTACACTCACAAATGACTAGCTATAAAGTATAAGTACTTGTGAGAATGTTTTAAATATTTGAACAACAGTCAGATAAGGCAAAAATATATTGGATTAGAAACTAATGGAGTCCATAATAGCTTTGCAAGATAGGGATGACTATAGAAATAGTAAAGGAAGAATGGAATAGACACTTAAAAACAGGAAGTAATTATTGGATTGATGTCAGGTTGTAAATAAAGAGATAACTATATGCTTGTAAGACCTCAGAGAGCTTTCTTATAATTTTGATCTTCATTCTCTAGTTCTATTCTCTGTATTTTTAGACTAATATATAAGCTACAAGTAGAGGAAAGTAAGAGAGAGGACTCTTATCTGAATTTACTCACTTAAGAGCAGTTTTAGTGTTGTTAGTACCTGTTATTACTTTCAGACAAGTTTTGGAGAGTTTTATTAGCCTATAAAAGACTGGTAAGATGAGTATTAGTTGGTGTCTTCAGTTATATATTTGTTGTGGTAACAACTAGTTAAAAGACCAATAACAATACAAATAATAAATCTTATGGCAGATATTAAGTAGGAATTACAAAAGAACTTAACAAGAAGTCCCCAATATATTGGTACCCTATTTATACAATAGATATATTGTTACAACCTTAGTTTGGAGCTCAGGTTGCACTTAAGCAAAGACTTGAGAGTAAGAAAGAAATTTGTGTAATTAGTAAAGCATAAAAATATAGGAGTATGCCTATGCTATATATACAAAGTAACAATGAGAAAAAGATCTGTCATACACAAGGCAATTAAGTTATAAAACATGAAAATAGAGTAAGAATACAATACTTACTATATAAGATGCTGACTAAGATTACTTTGGCACAGCCAATTATATTATGATCACACTGTACTCTAGTCCATGCTGAATGCATAAGGTATTTAATCATAATATATATAGTCTGTGCTAATAATAAATAATCCTACTATAATGTTCATACATTGTCTATGAATGCACTATATATATACTATAAGATAAACATACTTTTAATATGTGCCTTAATATCATTCTTTTAGTCTAGTATGTGACATTTTATATAATTACAGTCACATGCCTCTTTATCATCAAAGAAAAATACAAGAATAAAAAATCAAAAGAAAAAAATATTAAATCAAGAAAAATAAATAAAAGAAAAGAAAAATATTAATATCCAAGCACACCATAATAATATTCTAATCTCATTCTATATTATTGTTTCTAAACCTTGTATTGATTCTTGAAGCTAATATTATCTCTTTTGAATTTTTAGTATATAGTTAAGAATTAGTATTGTATAGTTCCTGTTATACCCTAGCATAACTTCTTTTTTGCTTGACCACTATTACTAATATTTACTTATTTACAATCTGCATTCTGAGGTCAATATATACTATCTACCTAATATTCTACATATTTATACTCAAACCTAAGATATTTAATACTTTTTCTAGTTGATTTTAATTTCCACTGCTACTAGTCATAATAGATAGTAAACCAGAATATGAGATCTCTTGGATCATCAACTTGAAAATTGACCAGAGACATGTAAGTTATTTTACAAAGTCATTTGGCTAGAATATAAAAACATAAAATAAAAATCCAACTAAATATCTACATCTAAACTTGCTTACACTCCCAAACTCATATTCAACTTTACCAAGCTTGCCCTGACAAACCTGGCCCTCTTCTACTATATTAGCTCTGACATCTTTCTATCATTGTTTTGCTTATTCTTTTTTTATCTCTTTTTTTATCTCTTTTCCTTAGACTTGAAGTAGTATGACCCTTTTTCTTTTTCTTTATTTTCTATTATTAGAAACTACAACACTTATATCCTCTGTATAACTAAGGCCTCAAGAGCTCAGCCTCAAAGTATTACAAACTTCATTTAACTTATATCTTCACAACTAGTAAACTGATTCTTACAAACTAAGTTGTACTGAAAAGCTCCAAATGAGAGCTATTCACATATATATGGGAAGTACAAAAGTAACAATAGAGTACTGAGATATCAGACCATCAATAACTATAAGTTTTATTGGATATTATTCCAGAAACAACTAAATGAATTCCTATGATCAAACATGCATTGGAAAGTGCTCATCAAACTATCTCTGATAATATATTATACATTATATAAATATCAGTATTTATAGAAATACAAGTATATCAATATAGTGATATAATTAGCCTGATATCTGCTATAATAGATAACAGCCCCACCAGATACAAGTTTTGATCATGTGATAGAAATAGCTTGTGTACAAACTATTAATATTTTGTATAAATACTTTTGTATCTAAAAATTAGACCTCAGACTTAACAACATTAATTATTATCAATTATTATTTCTTATTATCATTGACATCTGTATTGATTTTTTATTATCATTGTCATCATTATTGAGCTTCTCAATTACTTCTCAACCTCTAAAAGTGTATCCAAGGTTCAGATATCACAAATAAATGAGTATTTTATTTTGTAATAGGAATATTATTACATACTATTCAACATCTGTATTCTTTCTACTCCCTTCCAGTGTAGATCACATTCTATTTTATCACTCATCAATCTGAGAACTAAACCCTGTATTTCTCACCAATCTTATAGAGTTCCAAATAATAATCTCTATAGTACCCAACAACTCAGAATATGTGCAGAGGCAGAATATTATTAGATTATTACTTCTGTATTTAAGAATGTTAACTACTATGTACTGTTCTTTAGTCTAATAATTAACTTGGACTTGTGCTACACTTATCTCCACACTCTTTTAAAACTCTTGTCCTCTAAAAATATGGTTATACAACACATAGGCTAGGCACAATGTTATTCATTAAAGCCAAGATTGTTATTTATATAATACTACTTCCAGTCTCTATTCAATCTACAGTTGCTAATTCTAGCTTCCTTTTTTGTTTTCTATACTATATTTACAAATATCCTTAGTAAGTGTAAATTACCTCTAATATTCTATTAATAACATATCTTCTACAACAGCATTATCTATAGTAATTAGTATCTGAATCAATACAAAGGTATAGTCAACTGGCTCTGCTCAGTTACTCATAATACAGATGAAAACTGAGGTGAATATATATAAGAGTCCAATATTTATACTATAAGCTGAATAATACATATATAAAATAGGAAAAACAAGTCTACTTTCTTTGATTCTGGCATAGAAGTTTGCAAGGGAATAGCACTGTTGTAAAAGATAGAAATTGTTTTTGTTTTTCTTCTCTTATCTGAGTTTTTCTTATTTTCTACTCTAATTCTTCTATTTCTTTTTATTTTTCTTATTTTGAGACTTAATGAAAAGAAAATAATATGATATCATACATAACTATTACAATTGTCATATATATGTCATGGTCACAACATCATGTGACATGTCAGAAGGGAGATATTATATATTATATGAGATAATGACTCTTATTCTATATAACTCATAATACTTAGAGTGGACTAGATGTAAAGTATATACAGACTATGCACCAGAAATATATAAAGTAGATACATCTTGTGTTAACCAATACAAGGTTCTGTGGGTTGGCTTGGGGATGCCTAGAGTATAGAAACTCTGTGCAATGAGCTTAGTGATGTGGACTTGTCAGAACAACCTTGGCTTCAGCTTATATACTACACTGTCTATCTGCTGTGTAGTCATAACTTCAGATGAGTAGATAAAGTCTAAAATAGAAATGTGTACTAATTTTGTATGTTACTGTTAAATACTAGGAATCAAGTTCAATAGAAGTTATCTTCATTGATTATCAGAGTAGCAAATTACAGTGTAACTACTAGTCTTATATATAAGTCAGATATATAGGAGATATACAGAGTTTTAGTATATAGCCCTAAGCAGAGGTTTTAATAGTAAAATACTGGAAGAATCAGATAGGGGAACTCTGCTATAGAAAACCAAGTTTGAAAGAAGTATCTCTATTATGGAAGACTGGATACCTGAGCTGTTGTATTACCACTACAGGAACATGTTGTAAGAAGAATGGCTATTATGAAAGATAGGCTTGTCTCAAAGATGCTATAATAGTATTATCTTTCTATTCAAACTCCTCATGTACTTGGTCTTCTATTTACAGTGAAGTTTACTCCTTTCCAACTCAAATCTCTATCAGTATCTCACAACTAAAACCTTTATTCAATATAACTACTGGCATTACTCAGGATTATATTATAAAGTAATAGTACTACTCAAGTACTTCTTTATTAGTATTAAGACAACTGAATGAAGTCCACAGTATTTTATAGAGTTTGTGATCTCCAGAAAATTCTAAGTAATATTATTTATAGCTACCAATTACACAACTTACCTCCAGAGAATCCTATGAGAACAGAATAGAGTTTTCTAGAGATAACAGCTACTCTAAATATCCAGAAGTCTATTCTAATCAAACAGAATATCAAATAAAATATTTAGTAACTTAGCTACAAAATAATAGAGCTAGATAGTCAGAAACCTCAATGGAATATTGTTGAACAGTAGAAGCTCATTGATTAGTTGCTAAAGAAAGTAAGTTAATAGTTATGAGAGAACAAGTAGGAGTTCACAGTATTGTGGCAAGAAAGAGAAAGAACAAAGGGTCTTGTGATGTTTCAGTTGAAAACTAAGAAGTGAGAGGTCCATGGTGTAAGGAAACCCTTTGCTTTGTCAACATTTAAATCAGTAGTATTTGTAAAAGCTTAAGTCAACCTCATAGACTCTTTGTCCCTTAGCTCTTGTATTAATACTCTACCACAATATTATTGAACTCTTTCAACCCTGTAGTACTTTCATGAATACACACTTGCTCCTTCACAGCTATCAACCTATCTCTTTTAGCCACTAACCAATGAGCTTCCACCATCTGTCAACATTCCATTAAGATTCCTAATTATATAGCTTCATTATTCTGTAGTTAGATTACCAAATGTTCTACCTGATATTCCACTTGATTAAAATAAACTCTTTGATATTTAGAGTAGCTGCTGCCTCTGGAAAACTCCATACTGTAACAGTTATGACATCATGCTAACATCTAACCCTAAGTTCAAAATAAGAAAATAAAAATGAAACATAAAATAAAATAAGAAGAAGTAAAAATAAAAACAAGTCTATACTTAGTATAAACCCTATACAACCTTATAAAATTTCACTTTCAAGTATAAACTATACTTGACAAGTTTAGAATTTGCAACCTGGAAGAGATAGTAAACTCTAAAGATTTAACAGTAGAGATTGAAGTTTATAATGTTAAAGGGGTAGTTTTTATAAAGTGAATAGTCTCCTTACAGTATAGTGTATTAAAGTATTATAGATTATTCTCTACTTACCAACTTGATAGACCAAAAATCCTATAGACTACTAGAGGTTTAATTATATATATATTTATATCTTGTTTGTTTTCCTACTTGTACTCTTATGTAATATGACACTTAGTAAGTTTTGAGTTATTTTGCAGTAAATCTTTAAGCTTTCATTGATAACTACTAGACTTATCTTTCATAAGCTAGTAAATCAATTTCTCAGAACTCCTAGTATTAACATGGCAATTCTTGTACTATTGGCTTTGTTGCTATTACTGGAGATTATTAATATGTTTTTTAAATCAACAATTTATTACACAGGATATAGTAGTAGGCCATAGTAATTATACAATGTAATTACTTGAATAAAGAGGAAAAGAAAAGAAAAGAAAAAGAAAAAGTAGGAGATATAATATTATACTAGGTAGAGAGTCAAATACAGTAAATAACTAATACTATGTAATATCTTCTTAAAAGCAAAATATGTTATGACTTAAGTCTTTGAGTAAAAACAAAAGATAACTTTTGTATTGAGTAATATAAAAGAACTCAATAGAGTCTCCAGTACAAAATAGTCTACCTTATATACCATAGACCATGGTCTGTA
>Ga0157364_1002054_pt1 | contig 18188 bp, 11 predicted proteins | sample AttsexASBM2_FD_111476 | JGI IMG/M metagenome (GOLD analysis project Ga0157364, IMG submission 111476) | Fungus gardens microbial communities from leaf cutter ant in Ribeirão Preto, State of São Paulo, Brazil - Atta sexdens ASBM2 | ecosystem: Host-associated > Fungi > Mycelium > Unclassified ...
CTCATCTTTTAAAGAACGATATAGTTGAATCTGAACGACTCTCTACAAAATTTCCTATCAGAAGACTGTTACTCTTTCTATTATTATCTATATTATATTCCTCGTGTTTGACATTTAATTTATGAGCGATATTGATATCTTAAAGATAGAAAGAAGCTAAGCTAAACTCGGCGAGAATCGCGATTGAATTTCGTGGGAAAAATAAAAAAAAAATGTTCTCAGTTAGTTTCAAAAATTCGAGTGCCGTTCTCTTATAAGCTCGTCTATGATTTCGAAATCGTAGCATAGGGCAAACGCTTTCATTGTCAAACCACATTCCGGCACTGGCGGGCCGGCCGAGTTCACCACCGGTGTCAAGAGCACCGGCACGCCCAAGCTCAACATCGGAACGCAGTTCGACATGCGTACCGTTTCACTCATGGGTCGAGAGAAACGGATATTTATTTATAGACGTATCTCCCGGGTCCTTGATTGCCGACGCGAACAAGACCGCGCGTGTTCATCTTATCAGCTCGCGCTGCATTCCTCAGATGTGCACCTGACAGCAACACAACACATTCCTGTAATCCTATTACTCCCTTATGATTTCGTAGAAACGGGCCATTAACTCTAACGTTGCAGAAGATATTAAATATCCTAGGTAGAACATGTCCAAAATAGGAAGATACAACTCGTCTTGAAGACACCTAACTTTAAGACATCTTTAAGATATCTTATAAAGGATGTCTCAATATATTTTTAAGATGTCTTATGTCACGATTTTGGACATGGCGCTGTCTGGGACTCGATATTCGAATATAGAGCGAAGGTCACATGATGAAGATATTTGTATAATCTCATCAAATATTTGTATTTAGACTTTAATTAGAAATTAATCATTACCAGTGGCTATTATTTTATTCAGAGAGGATGGAGTTAAAAGAAGTGTAAGTGAATTGACTATTTTTTACGCTCTAGATCAGAAGGGTTATCGCATAGAAGAAGTATGTACTCTGAAAGTCGATAAATTAAATTAATTAAATATGTGATGTAATCTTCGTATTGACTTCTTGGAAATTCCCCTTTCAGTCACAGCGTTGAATTCCTGCTTGTATCAAGATTAATATGCATCGATTGCATGTGATTGACACGCTGTTGGCACGATACATCAGACATTCGCTGATCGACGGATTTAATCACTCACCGTCCGAGCTCCGATTGGATGTCATAATCGTCCTTGAACTCGACACCTCGGCGTACCGTCACATCTCTATATGGGAAACTGGGCTCGATCTCTGAAAACAGACGTGCGATAGTGAGAAGAATGGAATGCGGGGGTGAGTAGGTGTTTGGCATTCAATTTCATCGCCAGATGACGGTGATATCTTGAACTGTCTTTAAAATGGAAAGAGGCAGAAGATAGCTTTAAAATTCACGTGTCGTTCTCTTCGAGAGTTTTGGCGCCAATTTTTCTTTAAGGTTTCACCGACAATTCTGTATTCTTATCTTTTTCTTGTTAGCAAATTTTGTTGTATATTTTGTAATGATTTATTTTTAGTTTTCCTAATGTCTTACTTTACTATTCTTTTCTCTTCCTCAAAAAAAAATTTTATCGATTCTTTCTTCAAGCCCATTCAAACGCTCCATAAATAGACTCTAATCTTTATTTCTTATTAATATTATGTCTTTTATTTTTATTTCTATTATTTGTTTTTTTAATTATTTATGTCTACTTATTACATTTTTCAATATTTTGATTTTTAAAAAAGTTTTCCGCCAGCTATCTTCAATTCCACATGGGATTAAAGATAAAAGTTGTTTTAACATTTTCTCCAGAATGTTCAAATTCCAACGGTCCAAACACACGAAAATAGCTTTTATGTTTATTCAAGGCGTGGAGATTCGTCCGAGACGTGTCTCTCTCTGTATCGCTAAAATTGATTTCGTCGAGAATGCATTAGTTTTAATATGATGACACTTGGGCATTACGAACGTGATATCAAAGATCGATGCTTGGGTAACAATAACCGCCTTTTGATTTCTTGAAAGTCACGCCATTCCATCGAGCGCGTTGACAGGCGCACATGTTTCGCGTTCTCCACAAACATATTTTCCGCACTTGAGCGAAATTGTGTTCCTAATAAAAAGAAAATAAAAATCGGAGTGTAAGTCGAATATAAGAATGACAGAAGAGTAAACAAAGCTTCTAGAAGACGAATAATTGGATGAAGCGTTTACACTTTTTTTACGTTTCCTTGTCTTAATTTTCCCTTCCTATTGTACATTAAAAAAAAATTTATTAAATCTTAATATAATTTTTTAAATAGCACTAAGTAAATATTTACTTGCGATAAATAAATATTTACTCAATAAAAAAATGATAGTTAAATCAAATTAATGATTTTTGCATCAAATAACTATATGTTTACATTTAGTAAATATTTACTTAGAATTATTCAAATATTTATTAAATATTTATTAAAATTTAATAATTTTTTTTTAGTGTACAAACTTTGTTTACGCTTTTATCGCTCTTTCCTTACATTCAACTTACGCTCTAATTTTTATTTTCGCCAGGGTATACATTGCCAGTACTGAAAATTCTGTTATACGTAACATGAGTAATAAATTTTCAGACTTAGTAGGGTATATCGTATAACACGGCCCAAAAAAATCTTTTCCTCTTTTCCATTACTCTAATATTGTTGTTCGGTAAAAATAATTATTTTCTGATCTTTTATCCTCTTCTCTTACCTCCCACTGGATCTGATTCGTCCACGCGGATCATGTTCCTCGAGCGATTTTACGACGAATCGGCCGCCGTCGTGGCTGCCGTTCTCTCGTTTTCCTGGGGAACAGAAAGAAAGAGAGCGAAAACAGTGAACTTTCTCCGCGATTTCTTCCTGTTTCTCTTTCACTCTCTTTCTTTTTCTTATCCTCCTTTGCTCGCAAAAATGAAAATCGCGGAAAAAAAGGAGATTTCGCGTGGATTTTACACTCGCGCGCGATCCCTCGATCGATCCACCGCGAGCTACGGACGATTATGAACTATCTCGATCGCAGCGGCTGTTTCGTGTCGCGCAGGCCAAGACGGTGGTCTCTTCTTCTTCCCCGGCTCAGACGGATTTAGATTTTCGGCGGACGCCGCAAATTCTGCTGGTCGATCACGTGGTCCTGTAACCCTCAACGATTTCGAAGTGGGGATAAAATAGCTAATATCACTCTCTTTCCTCTTCTCTCTCTACCTGTTCTTCTCTTCATCCTCTCCCATCATATAGATTCACAATTATTCCCAATCCTGGCTGTTGAGATATAAAGCTCAAGGGTACAATCGTATGCTGATATCAAAATTGTCATACATTAATGAAAGTTACATATCTAGGAGGGAAAAAGAAATGCTATATACAGTTTGAAAAGAAATTACCTCGGAAATTGTCTCGGAAATTCAAAATGCTGTCTGACCTGTTTAGAGCGTGCCTGAAATAAATCGCCAAATCGCCGTTAGTCTCCACGACATTATTACACAGTCGGTCTTCTTATATTTCTTATATCTCGATGTCAATACTATACTTCTTCATGTTATAATGATAAATATTTCAATTAATAAAAGTATCGTTATCTTTTTTTGAACGATTGACTTCAAATTCCTTTTCGATCTGGAAATGATGAAATTCGTATTCTAAATTTCATTGATTTATTATGTATATATATATATATGCCACGTCATTTTGCAAGTTTTATTCACCAGATACATTAGATACATGTCTTTTACTTTTTAGTCTAATATTTCGGGAATATTCTGTGGGATGAAATAAGAAGAATAAATATATGTCAATAAATGGAATAAAAGAATGAATTTCTGTTTTTTTCTCTTCTCTCTCTCTCTCTCTCTCTCTCTCTCTCTCTCCTCCTCTCTATTTTTCTCTTCAACTAGACAAAAAATGTCACGTTAAAAACTGAAACATGAAGACAAATAAAAATTCTATGTATCCCAAACTTTAGATAATTAAAAAATTTATACTTCAGAAAACAATAATTTGCCTTATAATCTTATCGAGTTATAATTGCAATGGGTAAACTTCAGAAAAAAGTGCTTTTATAAAATATCGATGGAGCATAGAATACATGTTTGGCCCAATTACAGTCATGATCTTTGGTGACCTAAATTCCCGCAGGCGCACGTAGCATTCCGATTAGTTTAAACACGAACGTATATGCATCATGATTTATTACGGTATGTGTCTAAGAAGAGCGGACATGACGTTTCCTGTTATCGTTTCGAGGAAAAATCAAATCTTCGTCATCTTGATCGAATAGAAGCTAAGTGTTTCTCAAGCACATTTATATAGAACAATCAGACTTTGAGTAACTTAATTAGCAATTAATTAAAAATTGTTTACAACAAAATTTTAAACTTTTATTTAAATAATTTGACATACGTGTCAAGCTATACATATAAAATTAATAAGTTTATAATAAATACATTTAAAAAAAAGAGAGAAAATACAAAAAATTCAAAATTCTGTTAAAACCAAATAATGAATTTTTTACTATTAATAGATTTATTCTTTATAACTATAGAAAATAAAGATCGAAATGTAAGTCGAACATATAGGAAAGAATAACAAAATTAAGTATAAATAATAAACTTTTAGTAAGTGAAAATTACGATAATGAGATATAAAAAAAGTAAATACCTTTTTATGTATTTCATTGTCTCATTTTCGCATCCTTGAAGCTTCATTAGTGTTTTTATCATTCACGAATAAGCAAATTAAAATAATGTCATACTGACTGAATTATAACAAAAAAATGATATAAATTCGATCAATAATCGGTTAATATGATGATCAAATTTACATTATTATTCTTGTTCTCCTCCGATTAACTCCGATTTTTATTTTCGTTAGATATATATTTGTATTGGCCACTTTTTACTTAAAATAAAATAGATACATAATGATATTTATTAGAGAGAAAAAGGAGAAATATAACAAGAAATCCAAGAAATTTCGCTAAAGAAGAGTGAATTAACAACTGACAATATAACAATATTGAATAACTGCGAATTTGAAAACAGCAAAGTGAAGGAAGATCATTTTGAATTGAAATATATTACGTCACGATCGCGCAAATCATCACGATCGAGTCGATTGATTTGCGCATGCGCAAATGTCGGCATATCTGGTATACCACGCGTGGATTTTCTAACCTTATCTAACCTGTAAGAGCACGTTCAAGTTAAAGTTTTATCAGCTATGACTTATCAGTTAATTAAGACAAAATTATAAAAGCGACGTTTTTTTTAAAATTACGCCTTTTTAAATGTTCATTTCACATTTGATGTTTCTATTTTGTATGTTGCGTATTTTCAGTTAAAGTCTAAGGTAAGTAAAAGTATGTTTCTCACGTTGATGTTATCGGATGTAAACACGTGAAATGTAATTTAAGTTCCATTATTGGGTATGTAAATAAAATTAACTATATCTTGTTAAATAGCTTTAATTCATAAATTTTGTAGATTTTAATAGTGGACATATAATGTTTACATATACATTGTATATATAATAAGTTATTAAATGTTTCATATTCTTTTAATTCAAAAGATATTAATTAACTGAAATACTGGAGTGATATCAAAATGGGTCAAATGGGGAATCACGATAACGATAACATTACATCCGATTGTCAAACTGAACATGACATTGATATTGAAAATAAAGAGAGCCAGAAAAAGTACAAATGTAATTATCCTAACTGCAGTGCTACATTTTTACGACCTAATAGATTGGAAAGACACACAAAATCTCATACTGGAGAGGTAATAAAGCATAAACATGAAAGTGATTTTATTATGTGATACCTTAATGTTTGATAATCAACAATTCTGTTTGATAGAGACCTTATAAATGTGTGTATCCAGGATGTACAAAATCATATACGAATTCGTCTCATTTAAAAAGACATTCGGAAACGCATAACTCTGTGAAGAAAGTTTACAAGTTTGTATACATTAGCATATTCTTTAATTGGACTTACAAAAGATGTATATATATATATATATATACACATACACATACACACACACACACACCCACATACACACCTTTTATATATATATATATATATATACACATATATTGTTTATATATCTATATTAATTTCAGATGTAAAGAATGCTTAATGTTGATGAGTACTTTACATAATTTGAAACGTCATTATAAGCGTGTGCACAGCGAGAAGAAACTCTCCTGTAAAGAATGTGGTATATCTTTTAACAAGAGATATCAATTAATCAATCATCAAGCTGAACAGCATTTAGGATCTATGTATAAGTGTGATAAATGTAATAAAAGTTTTGGAACTTTGTCTATATTTGACCGGCATCAAAAGATACATGAGAAACATTATCCTTGTTCTGAATGCTCAGAGGAATTCAGAAACTTGATGCTTCTAAATGCTCATATAAAAGCAAAACATGTAACAAGTATGTATTATACAGAAGGTTAAATATGTCATAAGAATGTAATCTAGTAGAACAAAATTTTTATTTCAGATTATAAATGTGATACTTGTGGTAAAGTTTTTCTCAAAAGAGACTATCTAAGAAAACACAGTAAAATACATTTTGAAGACAGATTGATTCTACCATGTCCATATGACAATTGTCATAGATCTTACTTTTTTAAATCTAATTTGGATGAGCATGTAAAAGCTATTCATCTTGGAAAAAAATTTTATTGCGACATATGCTCCATGGGACTTACGACGAAGGCAAGGTTGGTACAACATATTCAACGTCATTACAAACCCAAGGAGAGGAAGAAAAATAAAGTACAACGAAAAAAGCGAAAGGATGCTGGTGTACCAAAGAAAAGTGTGTTAAGTGCCTTAATTGGAATAAATTTGCCAAGTAATTTAGAAAAAATGGTGATGGAACGAGAAACAAAGATAAATAATATAGCGACAACATTGCAAGCATCTTGAGAAATATTATAATTAATACTTGTTCAATCTTTATATGAACATATTATATAAGAGTGATGACATATTATATGTAGTACATATATATTGTTCAAAGTTGGATAATAAATTATCGAAATAACAAATTGAGTATGAATGTGTTAATGAAATTTTTAGAATAAATTGGTTTACCATTTAATAAGTTTACTATCTCTGTTTAAAAAAAGATTCTGCGTAAAAAAAATTTGTATTGTTTCTTCCAACAAAAAAGTCTCATAGAATTTGAAATTGGCGCGTCAAATTTGAATTTTATCCTAAGCCACCTTATCAGCCACCTTTTCAAATAATGAAATTAAAAATAATAATGAATTGAATAATATAATGATTCAAGTTTTATTCATAATGATTCTAATAATCAAATTTGATTCATTGTTAATGAGTTAATAAATAATAATAATAATTTAAATAATATAATTTAATAATTCAAATCACAAATATGGTCTCTAGGAAACAAGTTCTCGTATTGGATAATAGGTACTTATTACTACACGTTGTTGCCTAGTACTTTTTATCTCTTTGTTGGTATCAAATATTTTTAGAGAGAAACTTGAGACTTCACTTGAGTTCGGTCTAGGTTAGACTAGATTAAGTTAGATTTTATTTACGCATCTTTTCTGCATGAAGTAATATCGTTCTGAGATTGTTGCTTTCAATTATTTTAGTGTTGCGCAATTTTTCTTTCAATGGAATAAGTTATATAGAATATAAAAATTAGTAGTATATAAGAGATATAAGCAATGTTATTGTACATTTACTAACCAAGCATATATATTTTCCTGCCAAAATGAGATATGCACAGCTAGTAATGGGTCCAGCCGGCAGCGGCAAGGTAATAAATTTGAATTGTTTGTTAATCTCATATTAATTAAATAGCCATCTAAGTTGAACAATTCTATTAATATTTGAATTTATCTTGTTTTTAAACAGTCTACTTACTGTTCAGTTATGCAACGACATGCTGTTGACTCGAAAAAACCAGTAGATATTGTGAATTTAGATCCTGCAGCAGAATATTTCAATTATGAGCCCTTAGCAGATATAAGAGATTTAATTCAGTTAGATGATACCATGGAAGATGATGAATTCAACTTTGGACCCAATGGTGGACTTGTATTCTGTATGGAGTAAGTTACTTAATTCTCATTAAATATATTATTTTTCTATATTTTTATATCTTATTGAAATATATGTTTTGAATTTATTTAATTTTGCTATTGTCATTTCATAATTCTCACTCACAACTTAATTTTTCAATCTATCTTTTGTAAAACTGATATATAAAATAAGAAGATGAACCTACAATTTACCAATGATGTCCATCATTTTCTAAAGCTTCACTAGAGCTAGACATTAACCCATTATTACTTTTAATATTTTTATGTAATAAAAATCATGCTTTTTTTATAGATACTTGGTCGAAAATTCAAGTTGGTTAGAAGAGAAATTAGGTGATGTAGATGATGATTATATAATATTTGACTGTCCTGGACAAATTGAATTGTATACTCACATGACTGTGATACGAGAGCTGATAACTACTCTGCAAAAACTTAATTTCCGTATATGTGGAGTGTTTCTGATAGATGTTCAATTTATGATAGATGCATCAAAGTTTATATCAGGAACTCTAGCTGCTCTTAGTGTAATGATAAACTTGGAAATTCCGCATATTAGTATTCTTAGCAAAATGGACTTAATATCGAAGAGCACACGGAAAAAATTAGACAGCTACTTTGATCCCGATCCATATAGTTTATTAGATGCAGAAGAAGATCCGTGGAATGAGAAGTATCGCAGTCTTACAGAAAGTATTGGTAAAGTTATAGCAGATTATAGTTTAGTGCGTTTCTTACCATTAAACATTAAGAATGAGGAAAGTATCGCAGACATAAAATTAATGATTGATAATACCATACAATATGGTGAAGACGAAGATGTAAAAGTTAGAGACTTCGACAGACCAGAAGATAACGAGTTAAATGAATCTTAATCATTTTGTAAAAAAAAAAGAAAAGTGTTACATCCCGATGTGTATATTTGATATATTTTCAATCAGTTACTAAAAGAGAAAATAAAAAGAAAATAAAAATACTGCTGCAAGCACAAGAAATGCTGTTAATTTATTTTGTATCACTTTATAAAATTTCCTTTGTACAATATTTTACATTATCGAGTTTCATCTATCTACATACATATCTAATGTGTTAAATACGAACATGAGACATCCGAAACTAATAGTCGAACCATGGGCAATGATTGCACTTCCTTCCCATCCCTCTTCCAGATCGCTTGAATCACGTTTTATATTACACTTGCATAATATTCTTTCATCCGTGTGTACATTTTCTTCCAAACAAGTTTTTTCCTTGTGCAGAATCGTTTTTATTATATCCGAAGTTTCTTCCTCCTTAGTGACGCATATTACTTTATCAGTCTTTTCCTCTTTTATTTGCTCTTCTAAAACACGAGTGCAATCACAAGAATACAGCACGTGATCCACAACCGTTCCATATTCGCTGTAATTAAGTAATTCATAATGTTTGGTCACCTATAACAGAGATAGGCATTAATGAAAAAAGGAAAAGAGATCCTTTATGCCAGTTCAACTTTCTTAATTTTTTAGAAATTTTCTCAAAAGGAAAATATACGATATCTACTTACTTCATCGAAAAATATAACTGCGTGTCTAGGGGATGTGAATCCACAGCTTCCATAATTTGACAAAACTAGATCACAATTCGGACCATTGCCAATAATGAAGGTTTTATGAGTCATGAATGCTGGTGGATTAGGCTTAGGGCTTAAAGAAAATAATGCAGCTCTTGCTCTTTTATGACAATTTATTCTTTTATAATTTTCTCCATTTGGATTTAATATTTGCTCGAGTCTCTGTTGAGCTAATGCCTCTAATACTGGTCTTTCTAACAACTGAATACCTTCTCTAATATTATAATCATCATTACTCGTATAAAAATTGTGATCATTACATTCATTAGAATTATCCGTCACAGCTTCAATCATTTCACTTTCTGCTTTATTTGTGTCTTCACTCACATTTGATACTTTTTGTTGATCACTTCCCTCATCTGGAGTAGTATTATATTTCTCTTTCATTTTTGCTTCATTAATTTCTTCAGTTTTCTTATCTTCTATACAATTATCTTTGCTATTTATTTTCTCGACATCTGTCTTCTGTTGCTCTTCTTCATCTGTAATTTGGAGACATGGTAATGTCTTGGCACTAATATTGTTTACAGGCCATATAAGACTATTTTGATAAGAATGTACAGGATCTAAGTGCGGCGGATTCTCATAATGGAATTTGATGCTGCAAGGAACTTTTATTCTTGGGCGACCTTCCAATTTCACCTTTGTGCGAAATAATGGATTGGCAGCCCGCGCTTTACGTAAAAAGTCTAGTTTCACCGCATGCTGATCTATTCGTTGATTGGCATACTTATCCCAGAGCTTTATGCGTTCTGTCACTCTACAAGAAGTCAACAGATGCTGATCTATGAAATGATTCGGATGATTTGGACACATCCATCTGCCGATAGGAAAGGCAGTCAATGGTGGGTCCAAGCAATCCTGATGAAAATATAACGGACAATAATCACAAGCGATTAATGGCGCTTTTCTGCAACTACGTCTACATTCATAACATAAACGTGCTGGTAATGGAACCATTAAGTTGCTATCCAAACAATGACTTTTTCCAACTAAAAAAGAAAATTATTGTTTAATACAAGTCTTAATTTGAAGCAAATTAATTTTTGTAATACTAGTTGCAACATTAATTGATATTACAAAATATAAATTTATTCTTTATTTAAGTGCAAAAAATGGGATAAAAAGAAAAAAGGAAGAATACATTCAATCTTATCTTGCCTACCATTGTTATATGATGAGCTTGGTGGTTTACCTCTTCTGCCAGTTACATAATCCACTTTATTGCTTCCAGGAAACATTATAGGTAACTGTAACTCCTTAGGTAATTCGAACTCTCTTGGATTTACCAGAGAAGCCGCCAATGTTAATACTTCTAGAGCTGATCTCTTTTTCTTCTCATTCCCCTTTTCATCAAAAAGTTCCTCCCTTTTAGAGGCACAACGGCAGGCATAGCACAACCATTCTCCATTAGGAATATCTGTTGGATCCACTGCTGGATAGCTGTAAAGTAAAAACTTTAGAAATATGTCTTTTCCTTAGAACTCAACAGATAAAAATTTAATATCTTGTAACAAAAATTTTTGAAGAAGATAGCGATTGTTCTAATCACACCTACTGGCACTGTAAATGATAGGAAGCTGGACATTTGTCACAGCATATGAGCTCTCCACCATCTTTACAAGCGTCGCAGAAGTCACGATTATGACCACGACCTCGTCTCTTGAAATACGGATGCTTTTTCTCCTCTTTTTCCTTCTTTGCTTTCGCCGCCTTTGAGTCATCGGATATTGGTGGTGCAATGAGAGCTTGTATTTGCTAAAAAATATAATTTAAATTAAAAAAACAGCCATTCTTTCGCGAAAGGATGAATTAAGGAGATCATAGAATTGTGACCCAGTGCGATTTCTTTATCTCTTTTTCACATAAAAATTCCATGTTAGTGATTGATTCATTAATTTTGCTTACCGGCATTAATCCGCCTACCATTGGAAAACCATATTCGACGGTACTCATTGCGAAAAAATAGATTGCAACGTTGAAAATAATCTAAATTATCCCTTCATTCCTTCTCTCTCACGATTAGTATTCACTCGATTCCTACTCCACTCGACCTCCACTCTCCATCCTGTTTTATCTCTCGTAGTTTTCGCATTCGCATAGGGTCACTAAACTCATGTATATCGGGACAAGCGTTATGGCGAACTTTCTAGGCTTCTAAATTTTAGCGTGTTGTATCTACATATTCGTACATTATGACAGCTATGATTCTAGTTTAAAAATTTAAGAAAAAACCGACCGAATTCTCATTTAATACCAAAAATATTCTCTCAATATCAGATAGAATTATTCATTTTCTTAAGTCTAGTTTCATAACTTATGGTTAACTTTTAACTGAGATTTAATTTATTTCTCATCTTTTTTCAATTCTAGCATTAGAAAGTAAAAAATGAAAATTGTAACCATTGAAGTTAATAGAAAAATTTGTCACTCTCCTTTATTTTCTATCCTAGGAAAAAAGTTTCATGATTAATACTAGATTTCTCTTTGATACTTTAAGAATATAAAATTGTTGGGCGCATTCAAATTGATGTATTCTTCCAGATCTAAAATGCTTGGATAATCTAAAAGAATATACTAATAACAGCGAGTGCTCACTCAACTGTTGAGTCCATTAAACGCAGCTATTGGTTTAGTTTCCACCGAGAATTTAAATCGGATCAGAATATAAAAACCAACCAACTACAGTTGAGTATTTCCCTGTTTCAGTCAAACGACAGAGGAATGCTGGACTGTAGTCCAGTTGGTTGGTTCTCCCAATGTCCACGATGCTAGAGATATCGGATACAAGGCTTTAGGTCTGTTCTTTTTGGCTGAGCTTTTGCACCAGTTCAGCTTTCTTCCTTTTCTCTCCAGGAGAAAAAAAATGAAGAAAGATGAATTGGTTCAGCCAAAAAAAAACAGACCTATTTACTAGATTATTTAGACAAAAGAAGAAAGGGAAGAAAATAATAGCTGTGTACAGGGAGTCGATTTTGTATCTTCAAACAAGGTAAAAATTACAAAAGTGAGCAAATTTACTAGGTGTTGACCAATGAAATTATCAGTATTCTAGTAAATTTCACTTTTATAATTTTCACTTCGTTTCAAGGGGATCAATTCTGAAATGAGAGGATCGATTCTATATCTTGTGAAATGTGGTGAAAATTATAAAAGGGAGCGGATTTACTAGAATACTAATTATTTATTTTCTGTCCACTGATTACACAGCTATTTGAGGCTGCGGATTCTCTGGATGTCATATCATCCTTGTTGTTTACCGAACGTTAAACAAGAATGACACCTGAGAAGCACCCGGATGAGAATCCGAACGCCTGATTAATGCCAACAGATGATCAAAGGAAGACCTAACCTGGATTTCTTTTCTGAAAGAAAATAAAAACATTGTTCAAGTAATTTAACTCGGAAATCGATATTATAGTGCCGAGATTCGAGTGACAAAAGTAACGACTATTACGATCCAAAGATCATGTATTCGGTGAACGTACGCGCCGGTATTACTCGCATGTTCCGCATACACCGGGAACTGCACGGCAATGCAGAATTAATCAAGGCGTGCACTGAAATTGTGAACCGAAATCCACGAAACTTGGAACGGTTGAGAATAGCGAGAAAACCCCAAGGTTATCATCTTGAAAAATCAGGATGTATGTACTGGCACAAGTAAGATTTTATCAAGTCACGACGGTCCTGTAACAAAATCATCATTTATTATGATGGAACTCAATCACTTGCACTACACTAGATCAGTAACATTAAAGGCTGCTTTATACAAAATATGTATAAATGCAGATAATATAATTAGTTTTACAATGAAACATGTATAGTCTATTAAATAATATGTGATAGTGTCATTATATGGACATTTAATTATTAACATTTATATACATGCTTTTGTATTTAGTTTTGCTGATTTCGGTATAATAGTGAATTCACTTGCATTATATTAGATTATGCAAGAGCTATTATACAAGAAAATAATTATATGTAAAAATATATAAATATTTTTAACATTTTAAATATTTTTAACAATTAAATATCCAATAACAATATCGTCACATTATTTAACAGAATATACATGTATTATTTTATTGCCAAAGTTGATTACACTATGCCATTGTATTTATATATTTTATATGAAGCAAATCTTTAATAAATACAATAACTTTTATTTTATATTAATTTAGTGTAATACAAGTGAATTTGTTATTAGATATTTCCATTATTAAATGAATGAAAACATATGTTATCTTTTTCATTATAATGAATTTAATTATAATGTTAGGATCATGTTGTGCTAATTTATAGGCTATTCCTGATTAAAAAGCCACGTTATATCATAGCCGAAGTCTGCCACTTCAAAAATGGGCCAGTTGTTTCAGCTTCCAGTGCAGAATGGGCATTGAAGAAACAATTGTATCGGTATTGAGATTCAGTTAAATTTGGATTATTTATTATTGTCTCGTCTAATTTTTTTATTCTATTGACGTTATGTGAATGTTTCAGAACTACTGATAGTTCAGCTTATATTAATATAGGACGAGTGTTGGCTCAACGTTGCCTAGAAGCTGGGATCTGTGAAATGGAGGTTGATGCTGCATTAACTGGAGACAAATGTGAATTATTGATTAAAGAATTAGAAAAGAATAACATCGTTTTAACTGAACCACGAGTATACAAGTATCCAAATTCTTGGGACGGTTTTCGACCGGAAAAACCATGGGAGATTCACGAATAGTTTTGTCTCTGTATAATAATGTAAAGAGATTCTAAGTGCAAAGTAAGGAACAACAGTGTACATACAAATACTAAGTGCGACGTAATCGTTTTGCTTCTTCTTAGTAAAAACGAAATAAGGCAAAGCTTGGTGATCGATATATAAGATATTTTATTATCTTAACATCTATCCACTGTGAAATTTTGTACAATACAGTATCTAGGAGTAAAAATAAATAATTGTATCCCTGTTAAATAAATGTCTAGTCTACTAGAGATACAACGCCGTGACTTAAAACCTACATCATTACTTAAGGCGAGTACATTCCATCAGACATAGTCTGCAATGGAATGTTGTTACGTGATTCTTATCATAATGACTGTAATAGAAAAAATTTAAGTTAAGTTAGGTATACGTACATATACAGATTAATATAGAAATTATTCTGAAAATGATGAAATTGTCTAGTGATTGGATATATAAGTTTAATATATAAGTTTATAATTTACAAATTCAGCTTATATGCTGAATTTTACTTATATAATTACCAGAGATATTTCCATATCATTCTGTATATGTGAATTAAAAAAATAATTTTGGATTTCTTTCAGCTTCCTGAAATCATTTGTTTCTCCTTTTATTATCAACGTTTGCGTAATAACGCAATTATATTTTATATCGGATAGTTGGTACTTTTACTCACAATATTCTTAAGTATCCCTTTTGAGTTCTTAAGTATTCTTAAGTAATTCGCAATGTCGCTCGTTTATGCTATTTTGCGGATTGCTAAATTAAATCGCTTGTTCTGAGCAAATAAATAAAAATGCAATGAACACTTTAAATAATTTACGTTATAATTTTTTAAATATATAAGCAACTACTGTAATTATATAAAGAGCGGTATAATTATGGATTCAAAATAATTTATTTGTAATACGGAATAATTAGATAATTGATAAATCCCTTTTCAAAATAAAGCAATACGCGAGAGACATCTCGATGCGTTATACAAATTTACAATTGTTTAATTGTTGCAGTCATTTTAATTTAAGGGGGTCATTTTAATTTGGGAGACTAAATGCAATTTTTGTTTATATTTCATTTGTCTCCGTTAAAAGAATTATGTCGATTTAATGATCGTTTATACTTTAGTACTTAATTCTTATGGACACAATAAAAAATTTCTTGATTCGCTTAAAATTTTTTTTCATAGGCCACAAATAATTTATGATAAGACAAACTAATTTCTTTAATAAAATATAGATTACTTAATATTCTGATAAAATTTATCTTTTAGCGCTGAAAAAGAATCTCGCAATAATAATATTGCATAAAAACATCCATACACATACATTTGCGGAAAAAAAGAAGTTTTAATAAAATTTATTTAATGAATAAGATTTTAAATTAGAAAAAAAATATTCAAAATTTATTTACTGTGAAACAATAATGCCACAGTTTTCAGAATACGTTGTACTGTCAAGTGTACGTACATATATCTTCGACAATGCGAAGACAAGTCCGAAAAAGAGTTATGGAAAAGAAATAAATAGTAGCGCACTATTTGCAAGTGTGTATATCGATATTCTTTACGCAAGTCTTGCACTCGACGAAGCAACACCAGTGAAACTTGCATTCGCATCTTTCCCTAATGGTCGATTTCTGCGTGTTGTATCCTCTGCCGCAGCAAAGGAGATTACAACCGTCCATGCCGGACGAGGTCCTATTGCATAATCTGCCTTGCGTACCTGTTATAAAATTGACCTTTCGTAAAAAATGTCTTAAATTTTCGAAAAATAAATCTTACATACAAGAGAGAGAGAGAATCTTTTCGTTTCTTTTCCTAAATAAAAATACTCCATATAAAAAATATGTAAAATCCTTGAAAGTGATAGAGTTACCTAGTGATCCCAGGGTACTATTCGGAAGGCAGTAGTTCGGCGAGTCATCCAGGTAGACCAAGTCATTCGCAGTGGGCACGGAGAACCTAGGATCGCGCATCGACAAACGACCGCGCCGATTGACTTTGACCTCGGTCGCACCATCGTACTTGTCCAAGAGAAAATCACCTAAAAATACACAAAATTGTATCGCTGTCTGCATAAATATTCCCCGAACGGCACAAGTCTCTAGAGAACACTGTAAAAGCATTCAAATTTTAAAGGTATTAATAAAGTATTATTAATATTTAGACTATTTAAAGTATTATTAAGTATTATTAAGTATTATTAAGTATTTTAAAGAAAAAAAAATGTGCAAGATAAATAATCTATTGTATCTACCAAGGATTAAATTATTCTTTAGACTTTGCGTCATTTAAAGATATTAATTGTCGTTTAGGGATGTTAATTGTGTTAGACCTACCGATCTCACGAAATGATGCGAGCTGCTGCCAGCAGGTGATCAGGCTACAGCTTCCGGAAACGCCGTGACATTTGCACGTCACCTTAGACCTTTTGACGACGGCCTGCGGGGGATGAATAGTCGGCGCATTAGTTTCGTTACCGCGCTTTGGTTCAATGGAATTCGCATTAAATCGCGAGAAATCGATACATGTGTATTTAACGCGACGCGACATTTATAGAGACATTTCTTGCAAGCTAAGAAAAGAACGAACTTTACCCTGCGACCGGCTTCGTTGTTGTGCAGATTCATCAGGCTCCTGCCCTGCTCTCGGCTGCCTCTTTTGAAACTGCGTTCTCGCTCCCGTACATCAACGAATGCCTGCGTGAATCTAAACGGATTATATATTATAACAGATTATATATTCCGTTTGAATTAATTTCGATAATTAAGTATTTTGTAACTTATAAAAGATTAGAAATGAATTACGTTAATTATAATATTATTCCAACACGCATGTTGAAGAATCGGGACATAAGACATCTTAAGCTCCATCAATGTAAAATTAATTTTAATTTTTGTTTAACTTATTTTTTATCTTTTCTTAATTCTTGGAATTAGAAAAAATAAACAGAAAAAAATTAAACCAAGATAAAAGTTAATCTTTATATTATATATATATATATATATTATATGAAATTGAGCTTTAAAAAACGTTTTTAAAGATGTTTTATGTTCGCTTCTATCAATGCAGTTTAATTTTAATCTCGGTTCAATTAACTTTTTAATTTTAAGAATTAGAAAAAAATGAAGAGTAAGCTGAATCGAGAAGTTAAAATTAATCTATTTCATAGAAATGGACTTTAATAATAAAAATGAACTTTTAATGATATCTTTTAGATATTACATTATAATTTTCTGATTTTGAACATCACGCTGACTAAGATATCGCTTCCTTACTTCAAAAATGACAGCTAAAAAAATTAAATTTCCTAAAAGAAAGGAAAAATTATTTTTCAACTTGACGAAAAATTATATATTTATATTATAATCAAATAATATTGATAAAAAATATATATTCTTAATAATAAAATTAATAATAATAATATTCTTAATAATAATTCTTAATGATAAAAAGTATTTTCGTTACACAACCCTCAAAAATCACTTTTTTCTCATTGTAACAATTTTAATGATTTTTTATGAAGTTATAATTTAAGTTGATAGGGACATGAATAAGGTAACTTATTCATGATAATAACTCGAAAATCATGATTTTTACATCTTTTTTTAAGTAAAGGAGCAATATATTATATCTATAATATTATATAATTTATCAAATATACATGTATATATAATTATTTTATTAAGAGGTGGCTTAGAAAAGAATTTTCAGAGA
>Ga0157364_1002055_pt1 | contig 18183 bp, 24 predicted proteins | sample AttsexASBM2_FD_111476 | JGI IMG/M metagenome (GOLD analysis project Ga0157364, IMG submission 111476) | Fungus gardens microbial communities from leaf cutter ant in Ribeirão Preto, State of São Paulo, Brazil - Atta sexdens ASBM2 | ecosystem: Host-associated > Fungi > Mycelium > Unclassified ...
ACCACCGTCTTTACCTGGCATGATCCATTTAGCGATAATACCGGCAATCAGACCAAAGATAATCCATGAAATAATACCCATAATGACTCCTTACATTTGTTAACTCTGATTTCATTCAGGCCGCCCCATAGGGAAGTTCAGCCGGGATAACTCTCAGTCAGTACTAAGCGTGTATCTATATGAAAGCTTAGTACAATTGCAGAATCTGTCCAGATTCTACATGCTTAAGCACTGGAAGTTTAGGATAAAACTGAAAAAAATGCAGCGACTGAATTTAAGTATAGAACGCTGAGAGCAGAACAAAAGCACAAGGCTCATTTTCTGATGCCGGTTGCCCCGACATCAGACCAGGGATTAACTGTCTTGGTAAGCGGTGGTCACTTTCCACAAATAGCGTGGGGCCTGTGCGGCAGGGTGACGACGCTCGATATAGCGGTAAAACTGCTGTGGCGTCATGCCATTGATCATCGCAATCGCTCGTTCACGATCTGGGGAAAAAGTACGCAGTAGCGCGCCAGCGCCGTTTGAATAAGAGACGATGGTCGCATAACGCATCGTCACCGGATTACGGATCCCTGACAGCATGGTTTTTTGCAGAATTTTAATATAGGCGGTCCCTATCTGAATATTCTTAGCCGGGTCCTGCAATTCGCGCCGAGTCGGCTGACCGCGTTTGCCCTGCACGCGGTAGACTTCACGACCTGCGGTTGAGGCTTTAATTTGCATTAAACCAATCGCATCAGAGCGACTGACCGCATCAGGATTCCCACCGGACTCGACACTAATAATGGCACTGATCAAACGTTCATCAACACCATAATGACTGGCAGCGTCTTCGGTGAAAATTGACCAGTTATCACTATCATTATTACTGGTCAGTAGCCTTGAGGGTGGAGCCTGTATTAAAGGTGTATACTTCTGTTGTGTCGTCTGTTGCTGTGTGGGTTGACTGGCACAGCCCGCCAAGAATAAGGCGGAAAGTACAAGATACTTTATTTTCACGTTATTTTTATCCTGATCATTTTGCCTCGCGTATGATACAGCTTTCACTCAGCGTGCAAATTACCGTTTATCCGAAAGCACCTCTTGACTGAAACAGGTGACACCGGCCAGCATTTTCGCCATGATAAAACCCTATATTTATCCAGCCTGAAGAATTGTTATTATGCCTGTAAGCTATCGTATCCGCTTAATTGCCCCCTCAGGTTATTGTCATAATCAGAGTGCCGCGGCACGGGGTGTCGCGGCACTGCATGCTGCCGGTCACCGATTAGAAAACAGTGAGATAATCCATCGCCGTCGCCAACGTTTTGCGGGCTCAGAGGCAGAGCGGCTCGCCGATATCAATGACATCGCTACACTTTCCCCGCTACCGGACATTCTGCTAGCGGTACGCGGCGGCTACGGGGCCAGCCGCTTACTCGGTGATATCCGTTACGCGGACATCGCAACTCGGCTGACTGGTGAGCAGGTCGCACTCTGCGGTCACAGTGACTTTACTGCCATTCAGCTCGCGCTATTGGCCCAAACAGGCCTGGTGACCTTTAGTGCCCCTATGCTTGCTGGTAATTTCGGTGCCGAGCCGATATCGGACTATACGAAAGACCATTTCTTCGGATTACTCGGGCAAAAAAGTTATACCATCCATTGGTCAGAAAATACACAGCAATCTTTTCACGGCGCAGGCACGCTATGGGGCGGAAACTTGGCGATGCTGACCTCTCTGGTAGGCACACCCTGGATGCCAGATATCAGTGATGGCATTCTGGTGATCGAAGATGTTAATGAGCATCCGTTCCGCGTTGAACGTATGCTATTGCAGCTTTATTACACAGGTATCCTGCAAAGACAGCAGGCAGTGATCATCGGCAGCTTCAGTGGTGCCACCCTTAGCGACTATGATCAGGGCTATGATTTCAACACTGTCTGGCGCTACTTAAGTGAACTGAGCGGCGTCCCCTTTATCCAAGGGCTAAAATTCGGTCATGAGCCGGAAACCGTGACTCTGCCTATCGGGGCTGATGCCACCTTACACTGTCAGCTGGGAGAGGTTGCCCTGACGCTCAGTGGCTATCCTGTTCCGCAGGGTCAGGAATAACGGTGCTGTCCGCGGTCGGCTTCAATACCCGCACTGCCATCGCTAGGATGATCACTCCACGGCGTTAACGTTAGTAGCGGATCAGGCCGTGTGAAGGTCCGTTCACAGGGGACTAATGCCGAGGTACCGGCATAGACGAAGAACGTATTTTGTGTCGCCTGATCTACCATTAACTGATCACCGTTGCGAAACAAGGTGATCGAGACCGGCTGACCGTCCTGCAGGCGGGTACGTTCCTGACCGGCAGCAATTTGAAAATTATCTGTCCCCCACATCAGGGTGCTGATGCCATACTCTGCCCGATCAATTGTCATGGTTTGTCGGCCCTGACAGGATATTTGAAACTCATCGCCATCATTTGGGGCAGCCACAGCGGCTGCCAGTGGCATCAATATTGCCAGCAGAGTTATGACACTTTTTTTCATCACGCTTCCTGTCATGCTGAGGGTCAGTTACCATTTACTGATGAGAATATCGTTGCCGGCAAACTAAAAAAGCCGCAGCAGGTTACAAGTTACGAATAAATATGACCGGAGATAAACATTTATGCAGCCTGTTGATCCGGCGATGGCTCGCCTTTTCAGCCGATTATCCGCTTCCGCATTCCGCAGTCGCTTTCACCTCAGTGATGCAGATTATCAATATTGTCTGGAAAAAGGGGCGGAAGTCGTTATGCGTCATGCCCGAGACTTCATTCGCCAACGACTGGCCGCGGCACACCCGCCCAACGATGGTAAGCAGACCCCGATGCGCGGCCATCCCGTGTTTATTGCCCATCATGCAACGGCCACCTGCTGCCGTGGCTGTCTGCAGAAATGGCACCGCATCCCACTGGGATCTGAGCTAAGTGAAGCTCAACAAGATTATCTGTGTGAGGTGTTGTTTTACTGGTTACAGCAACAAATTCATGCACGGCAATGCCCCAGTTGAGTCAACCTTACTCCCCATGGTGAAGGCTTTGCCCGCTACTGACTTTCAGGGAATTGCTCTGCTAACCCGCTTCGTGCTTGTTGATATGTCATATTTTGTAGTAATTTTCTTAAAGATAACAACATCCTTAAGGAAATAAATGATGCCAACATCCCGCCACTTACGCCCAATGCTAGCGCTTGTGCCTATCCTGTTTAGCAGTTTCGCCCTCGCGCAGAATTGCTTGCAAACCCGCGCAGCCATCGATATCGGTTCTGGTAGTACCAAAATCGCTGTGGCGGAAGTCGATACCTGTCAGCAGCGGATCCATAAAATGCTCTTTCAGCAGCAACTGCCGGTAGCCTACAACGACGCGCTGATGCATTCTGCCGACCAACGGCTACCTGAGTCAGTGATTAAGCAAGGGTTGGCGGCTATCACCCAGGAAGTCAACGCTGCCCGCCGCTTTCACCCAGTGAGTATTCGTGGCGTGGGGACAGCAGTATTCCGTAGTGCCGAAAATGGGCCACAGGTGATGACTTTATTTGCTCAGCACAGCGGCGCCAGTCTCCGCATTATCAGTCAGCGCCAGGAAGCCCTATTAGGCTTTGCTTCTGCCAAAGCAACGCTCAATGATCCGTCGTTGAAGGATGACGATATTCTGGTATGGGATATCGGTGGTGGCTCCATGCAAATGACTACTTTCTATCAGAAAGACGGCAAAATGACGCCGGTGATTTATCAAGGAAAATTAGCCTCTGTCACCCTGAAAAACTACATTATCAGTCTCCTGCAGAATAAGCCGTTACAGGCTGATAGCTCCCCTAACCCTATTGGCACTCAGGCAGAAAATGTCCTGAAATTTGTCCGCTTCTATGCTGATAATGATCTGGACCCGACCATCAAATCGCTGATCACACAACGTAAAGTGATAGGTATCGGTGGCGTGCATGATTATTCCCTGCGTGACCAGTTCGTGAACAAGCCGAACAGCTATACCCTGTCTGGACTAACAGCCCTGGCCGCTGAGCAAGTGAACAAAAGCGATGACCAGCTCTCCGGCGATTACCGTGCCACTGATATCAGTAATTTGTTATTGGTGGAAGGCTATATGCAAGCCCTGAACATACCGCAGGTCACGTTGGCGAAAGCCAGTCTGGTACAGGGTTTACTGACGGAATAACGGCACAGTCATTCACCTTTTCCTAAGAATATTCTCGTTCACTCACACTTAAAAAATCCTTTGCTATACTGAAAAGGAGTTAACCAAACATCATATAAGGAGAGTTTACATGGTAGGTAAAGTGCAGGATAAAGCTGAAGAACTGGCAGGCGCAGCACAGGAAACCTATGGTGATGTTACTGACTCACCTGAGCATTCTGTGAAAGGTGCAGCCCGTAAATACGCTTCCCAGGCAAGCTATGCAGTACGTGATGCTGCAGACACTGTGAAATCACAGGTTTCTGATAAGCCATACACCGGTGTTGCGATTGCCGCAGCCGTAGGTGCTGTGTTCGGATACTTGCTGGGACGCAAATAAACTCACCTTTCTGGCGGGCACATGTACCCGCCACATTGAGTTCATTCTCTTGACCCTGCTTTCTGGCGAAAGTAGGGTTTTTTATTTTTAGAGATGTAACACCTACAAGCTTAGCCAGCATTTCAGTGTAACAACATTGTTATGTTTGATAGTGCTGAGAAGGAGGTTTTGTAGGGCGCGGGGGAATGTGCAAATTACCCTAGACGTAAACAACCTTTTTCCATTCCTGCCTGAGTGGCAGCATCCATCACAATTTTTTCCTGCATACCATTGGCCAAACTCACAAGGTATTCTTTATGACCGTTGTTCATTGAGGGGGTATGCAATTCGGTCATTACCGTCACAGCAACATAGCAATGACGACCGTGAAGAAACATTTTAGCCAGCATGGCGACTCTCCTTTTTCTGTGACTGACAGAGTATCCTTTATCAATATGACAATGATTTGTCAGTCATATAAGTTCTGACCGGCACAACCTGTGCCGGAGATAAGCATAGCCGATAAATAGCCTATTCAATTAAATATCGGCTGATTCCGAATAAACTTCGGATTATTTACCACTCGCGGCAGTAAAGCGTAAAAAATCAAACCGTTCTGCGTGTCGGGTTACAACGGCTGTCACGGATTTAAGCGTTAATGACAGAAGTTTACGTTGTTTCTTTTAGCATTTCCGGGAACTGTTCACGGAGAACCCTAGATGAAGAAACGACTCTATGCTTGGTTATTCTTGTTTATTTCAGTCGCCCCGATGGCTAAACCTTTGCGAGTTCACTTGCCTGTAGATGTTCATCACGCCAGCTATCGGCAACCCTTGGTGACAGACACCGCAGACATGCCCGATGAACATATTCGAGAACCGTTAGGGCGAGATAAATTTGCCGCCTGAAATACCTGTGGTCCGGGTATAGGGTTCAGCGGTTATCACGGAGCGGCTAATCGGTCACTCCGTGCTTTTTGATGCTACGATTTGCGTGCACTGAGATAATAACCAATGGTCGCTTGGGCCAAACTTTGTGCAGTGTCGAGGTGTAACTGGTCATCGGGATAACGCGCAATCAGTGGTGTGATATCGGTACAAGCAACCAGCACAGCATCGGCCTGGCGGGTTAGCGCGGAGAGCTGTTGCCAAAGGATAGCGGCATCGGGACTGCTAAAACCGTGCTGTTTTATCTCAGCAATCAACTGAGTCGTCAGCCCACGCAGCGCTGGCGGTTCACTGTAAAGATACCCGCTGTCGCGCAGACGCTGCTGATAAAATCCACTTTGCAAGGTGGGTTCGGTGGCCAATACCATTATCTGGCGAGCCGTGGTAGGCAGCTTTAACAAGGTACTGTCGGCAATATGTAACAGCGGCACACCCGCAGCAGCCTGCTGCATCTCTGCAAAATAACAATGCGCCAAATTACAAGGCACTGCGATCACATCCACCCCCGCTGCGACCAGCTGTTTGATCCCAGCGGTCAAGGCAGCAATCATTGCGGCATCATCTACTGCCTGACCTGGTCGAAACGGTGTTGGCAGCGAAATAATGTGCATCAATGGGAAATCGATGTCGTCTCGAGCACCATATTGCTGCTGACACTCTGTCACCAGCAGATCGATAAAAGGCGCCGTTGAACGCGGCCCCATCCCGGCCAGTACCCCTATAGAGATCGCCACTGATTGTCACTCCTGTGCCATTACAAGGAAAAGTTACCGATAGCAGCAACCAAGACACTATGGGGGCTGACTTATCCGCTTTCAATTGATGACCGTGAAACGCTGCGCATCATCACGCAACAACAGATGCTGTGATTGTATCTCGCTGAGTTGGAGGGTGCCCATCATCCCCATGTCACGACGGATTTCATTACTAATAAGTCGGATGGCATGTCTCACTTCTCGGGCTCCGCCTAAGGCGTTGGCATAATTGAAAGGCCGGCCAATAAAGCAACACTTTGCCCCCAGCGCTAAAGCTTTGATGATATCAGTCCCGCGACGTATTCCGCTGTCGAGCATTACTGTCATGTTTCCAGCCGCCGCAACCACTGCTGGCAGCGCATAGATAGGGGGTAAACTGGTATCCAATTGGCGCCCCCCATGGTTGGAGACAATGATACCGTCGGCACCGAGCGCCTCCGCCCGCGCCGCGTCTTGACTGCTCAGTATACCTTTAATCACTAAGGCGCCCTGCCACTGCGCGCGTATCTGCTCCAGATGCTGCCAACTGATATGGCTGCGCCCACTAAAATCACGGACCACGTGACGTGAGAATAACGGCGCTCCCCGGGTGGCATAGTTATTTTCAAAGTGAAGCTGCCCCCGCACTGCCAAGTTGCGTAACAGGGTGCCACACAGCCAGCGTGGATGACTGATTCCGGACAGTGCTAACCGTAGGCTCGGCCGAAAAGGGGTTGAAAAACCAGCCCGCAGGTTGTTTTCACGGTTAGCCTTAACGGGGGTATCAACGGTGATCACCAAGGTCTTGACCCCCGCATCACTGACTCGCTGCACCAATGCGCGGATAGCCTCTTGCTCACCGGGCAGATAGGCCTGAAACCACATCTGTGGGTTTACACTGACGACTTCTTCTAGCGGGATCAACGACGACCCGCTCATAATAAAGGGAACATTTTCGTCGCGGGCCGCTTGAGCAAGGGCAATATCCCCCTGAAAAGCGGTCATCGCGGCAATACCCATCGGGGCAATGCCGGCAGGTGCGCGATAACGGTGACCGAACAACTCGATATCGGTGTTGACTACTGAGACATCTTTAAGGACTTCCGTACGCAGATAAATCCTTGCAAACGCGGCACGGTTATCATGCAGAGAAATATTATCTTCTACTCCCCCAGATACATAAGCATAGAGTGGTCCTGGCAGTTTTCGTTTCGCTGGACGTTGGTAATCATCAAGACAGAGAAAAGCATTTTTTTTCATAAGGCGAGTCTGGCGGTAAATGTTTGATCCTATTGACTCCTCTGCGATGCAGCAAACAACTTTACTGTCTATAGATATTCGCTCAGCGGTAAAAGCGTTACTGCAGCCACGTTAGCAGGTGCAGGTGCGGGAGCAGAGTCACAATTATTGTTGTGACCTTCTGTTCTCCATCAGAAACTGGTCTTAGGCTAGGGTTATCCATACCGGTACGTTCAATTCAATTGGTGATCTTCATCACATATAGACCCTAAACCCCCTCACAGCTGGATATTCTGCCCCACACTAAAATAACCTTTCCAAGCCATTGCGCGGAGTAACAGTCATGAGTCATTTTTTCTTTGATAATAAAGAGAACCTGGTCGATCAAGCCATCGAAGGGATGATCCGTACTGCTGGCGGCAGACTTAGCCAGTTGAAAACCCCAGACGGTCAACGGATAGTGGTCAGGACTGACTATGATAAATCCCGTGTGGCGCTGCTGTCTGGTGGCGGTTCCGGCCATGAACCTATGCATATTGGTTTTGTCGGTGAAGGGATGCTAACCGGTGCCATTGTCGGGGATATCTTTGCCTCTCCGGGGGTGGACGCGATCCTCAGCGCCATCATAACTGTCACCGGTGATGCGGGTTGCCTGCTGATCGTGAAAAACTATACCGGTGATCGCCTAAATTTCGGCCTGGCAGCAGAAAAGGCGCGTGCCCTCGGTTATCAGGTTGAAATGGTGCTGGTCAGCGACGATATTGCCTTACCGGATAATCCACACCCCCGTGGCCTGGCAGGTACTATCCTCGCCCATAAAATTGCGGGCTATGCTGCCGCTCAAGGCGCATCGCTACAACAGGTTGCTGAAATCACTCGGCAGGCATTGAATAAAATCGCCACGGTCGGGGTGGCCATCTCCTCTTGTCACCTGCCCGCCAGCAATAGCAGAGAGCGTATCCCAACGGGTAAGAGTGAATTAGGAATGGGGATCCACGGCGAGCATGGCATCACTACCTTAAACACTCAGAACAGCCAACAACTGGTGCGCACACTCAGTGAAATACTACTCGAGCATATCGGCGATCAGCGTGATCTGCTACTGATGGTCAATAACCTTGGCGGCTGTTCACTCTTGGAGATGGCGCTGCTGACTCAACAAGTGTTGAACTCCCCAATAGCTCAGCGCATCAGCTATCTACAAGGCCCCGCGACACTGGCCAGTGCTCTGGATATGAAAGGGTTCTCCCTAACAGTCTTGTCGCTGGATGATGAGTTATTGGCCGCGCTGACTGCACCCGTCGAAGTCAGTGGCTGGTCGCCGTTATATCAACCCACTCAGATGAACTGGCAACCCAGCCAGCCACTGCCGCCAACGTCTACGGTCACGCCGAGTGACAATCCACATACGGCTGAGCTACTGCGCTCCGCCTGCCAATCGCTGCTCGATAGCGAGGAGCAACTGAATACCCTCGACAGCCATGTCGGTGATGGTGACACCGGCTCAACGCTAGCCACCGGAGCGCGCTTTGTACTGAAAGCGCTACAGGAAAAAAAACTGCCGCTGGATGAACCTCCGGCATTGTTACGCTGGTTAGGGGAAAATATCACCACGCCAATGGGCGGTTCCGGTGGGGTGTTACTGTCCTTATTGTTCAGCGCTGCTGCCGAAGGCTGCCAGACAGAAAAGTCCCTGGCCCGCGGGTTACTGGCCGGTCTTGAACAGATGAAAAAATACGGCGGTGCACAGCCGGGGGATCGTACGCTAATCGATGCCCTACAACCGGCATTAGAGGCCTTAAGCCAAGATAAACCGTGGCAACAGGTGGTCGCATCCGCCAAGCAGGGGGCGGATAGCACCGCCCAGATGAAAAAGGCGGCCGCTGGACGCTCTGCTTACCTGAATGAAGACACCCTCAAAGGCCATAAAGATCCCGGCGCTGAGGCTGTCAGTATTGTATTCAGTGCGTTGAAAGTGGATTAACCCCTCTCGCCGGCTTCGGCGACTGTCCGTCAGGATCGGCTGTTAGTGGTGGTCATCGCTCTCTGCGAGCCGGTGCAGATTTTCACCAGTAAGTCGGTAATAGCTCACCGATTCTATCACTTCTCCGCCCAGCGATTGATAAAAATGCTGGGCGGCACGGTCATGTTTATCCGATAGCCAGTCTAGACGCAGGCAGCCAGCTTTGCGTGCCAGCCCAGCTAAGAATGCCATCAAGGATCTACCAATCCCTTGCCCCCGCCACGGTGCCGAAACAAACAGCTCTTTGATAAACATCTGGCCGCTAAAACGCGGTGCAGGAAATAGAATAGTGACACAGGCAAAACCGGTGATCCTGCCCTCCTGACGGCTGATATAGACCGAAGTCCCGGCTGTCGGATTAAAAATATTCTCCCGCAGATAGTCACCCATCTCCTGTGGTGTGATCTCGGGAAGATCATGGTAATAATTTTCCATCTCAATAAAAATATCGACCAGAGAGGGCCAGTCTGCGGCAGAGCATTTGCTGATAGTCATAACAGATCCGTTTAGGAGGTGGCAGAGGTACTGCGTTTGGTGAAACTACCATGCTCGGTCAGAGACGACAATGTTCCTTCCGGTTCCGGAGGGATAGCCTTTAGGGTACACTCCCGTGCCCACATGATGCTTGGAAGTCCTGATGACCGTTATTAATGATACGTTTATTGCTCCGCCCTGCAGTGAACAGATTGATGTACTGTATGAAGATCACCAGATAGTGATCATCAATAAGCCATCCGGACTGCTCAGCTTATCGGGAAAAAATCCTGCCAATCTGGATTCGGTCCATCACCGACTGGTCCGCGACTACCCCGGTTGCAGCCTAGTACACCGTTTAGATTTCGGCACTTCGGGCCTAATGGTGGTTGCCCGTGATAAACAGATCAATGCCGCCCTGTGCCAGCAGTTCAGTGCGCGCACGGTCACCAAGGTTTATACGGCTCTGCTAGCCGGTCATTTACAGTCGCCGACGGGGTGTATCGAGGCCGCTATTGCCAAAGATCCGGCACTGTTTCCAAGAATGGTAATCTGTGAGCAGCGTGGAAAACCAGCGCGTTCCCGTTATCAGCTAATGGAAACCGGTTATCTGGCAGCGGGACTGCCTTATAGCCGTTGTGAACTGTACCCAGAAACCGGCCGTACCCACCAGCTGCGCATTCACTGCCAACACTTCGGACATCCTATCCTCGGCTGTGATTTGTATGGTGCTGATGAGTCTCCATCGCTACCCAGACTGATGTTACATGCCAGCAAACTGGCCTTCATCCACCCGCTGAGCGGTATTGCGTTGACATTCGACTGCCCCCCAGCGTTCTAAGCAGGCAGCAAATGGTTGCATTCCCCCGATTTCCCCCACAAGATAACGCCCTGCCATCAAGTGCCATGTTGCCATAGCGTCGCAAGTTTTTCCCGTTGTGGCCCTTGCGGAGCCCAGGCAATACCGTCCGATCTTAGCGCTTATCTACCTTGGAAGTATGGATGTCCAGGCGTATAGAGCTCCAACATGAATTTCCCTCATGAAGGAGTGAAATTAATTCACTACCTTCTCCCGCCCCACTCTGGCATAAAATATGCCTTATAGATGACAGACATCATGAGCTCGCTGGATGACAGTGCCGAATGTTCAGGCGTAATAACAATGACCTCAGCGTACCGAATAAACACCGGAAGACAGGATCACCATGAATAATAATTTTAGCTTTACGATTACGCGCAGTCGCTTCGATGAGACTTATAATCCGTCGGAAAATACCCGTCTGACCACTAACTTTGCCAACTTGGCGCGCGGTGAAAGCCGTCAGCAGAACCTGCGCAATACCTTAGTGATGATCGATAAACGCTTTAATAACTTGGCCCATTGGGACAATCCGAAAAGCGACCGTTACTCTGTTGAGCTGGACATTATCTCTGTGGAGATGAATATTCATACCGCAGAACAGACCGGTACCTTCCCCGCTATCGAAATTTTAAAAACAACCGTGTTGGATAAACATACCGGTCAGCGTATCGAAGGTATTACCGGCAATAACTTCTCTTCCTACGTCCGCGATTACGATTTCAGTGTAGTGCTGCTAGATCATAACAAAGGCAAAAGTGAGTTTACGGTTCCAGAAAACTACGGCGACTTGCACGGTAATATTTTCAAAAAATTCTTGCGCTCCGAGGAATATAACGCGACGTTCAGCAAGCAGCCGGTAATTTGTCTGAGTGTCTCCACCAAGGATACCTATATCCGTACCGGTAACCACCACCCGATACTGGGTCATGAATATAAGCCGCAAGGCAGCTCGCTGACCGAGCAGTATTTCCATAAAATGGGCCTGGAAGTGCGCTATTTTATGCCGCCAAACAGCGTTGCTCCGTTGGCATTCTTCTTCAATGGTGACCTGCTGGCTGATTACACCAATCTTGAATTAATCAGCACTATCAGTACTATGGAAACCTTCCAAAAGATTTATCGTCCTGAAATCTATAATGCTAACTCCGCTGCCGGACACGAATACCAGCCGGACCTGCATTATCAGGATTACTCAGTTACCAAAATTGTCTACGATCGCGAAGAGCGTAGCCGTCTGGCAGTTGAACAGGGTAAATATACCGAAGAGTATTTTATTAAACCTTATAAAGCCCTGCTCGAAGAATGGTCTGCTGACTGCGCACTTTAATTAACGATAACAAAAAGGTCACCTGTAATGAAAATTTTGCTCCCAACCTCTACCGCCGGCAGCCTGCCAAAACCATCATGGATCGCCGAGCCAGAAAAACTGTGGTCGCCGTGGAAACTGGAAGGCCAGGAATTAATCGACGGTAAACTGGATGCACTGCGTGTTTCCCTGCTGGACCAACTGCAGGCCGGTATCGATATTGTCAGCGACGGTGAGCAGACCCGTCAGCACTTTGTCACCACCTTTATCGAACACCTGGAAGGTGTCGATTTTGAGAAACGTGAAATCGTCAAAATCCGTAATCGTTACGATGCCAGCGTACCTTCTGTGGTCGGTGACGTTTCCCGTAAAAAGCCCGTGTTTGTCGAAGATGCTAAATTCCTGCGCAGCCTGACTAAACAGCCGATCAAATGGGCCCTGCCGGGACCGATGACCATGATCGATACCCTGTATGACGGCCACTATAAGAGCCGTGAAAAACTGGCGTGGGAATTTGCAAAAATTCTGAACCAGGAAGCGAAAGAGTTAGAAGCCGCGGGCGTCGATATTATTCAGTTCGATGAACCTGCGTTTAACGTCTTCTTTGATGAAGTTAACGACTGGGGTGTTGCTACACTGGAACGCGCTATCGAAGGCCTGAAGTGTGAAACCGCGGTGCATATCTGTTATGGCTACGGCATTAAAGCCAACACGGATTGGAAAAAGACCCTAGGTTCAGAGTGGCGCCAATATGAAGAAGCGTTCCCGAAACTGCAAAAATCGAACATCGATATCATTTCACTGGAGTGCCATAACTCCCACGTACCGATGGATCTGCTGGAACTGATCCGCGGTAAGAAAGTGATGGTCGGTGCGATTGATGTTGCCACTAACCAGGTTGAAACCCCGGAAGAAGTGGCGGATACCCTGCGTAAAGCTCTGCAGTTTGTCGATGCTGACAAACTTTACCCTTCTACCAACTGTGGTATGACGCCACTGTCCCGCGAAGTGGCAAACGGTAAGTTAAAAGCCCTGAGCGCCGGTGCGGCCATTATCCGCAAAGAGCTGGGTGCCTAATAATCCCAAGCGGGCAGTGATCGTCTACTGCCCCACTCTTGGTACTAAAACAGGGGTCAGCGCAAGCTGACCCCTGTTTTTACATCCTGCAAACCTATACTACCGAAACTCTGCTAAAGGGTCAGGTTACAAGCCTGGTGCTTTATATTAAAATCACTTATCAGTTTACTGATAACAGGCAGAGAGATGGAGTTTTATCAATGCGACCCGACACGCGAAAATTATTGGCGTGGTATTATTCTTTTTGGCAAAAATGTTGCCTCCTACAAATTCGCTCTCGCCCATGCACTCTACGATTTAAGACACAGTCAGTCAGAACTACTCAGTCTTGAAGAACTGGCACAGCCTTTCAGCGAACACCTCTGCCGACATTTACTCGATGCTCCTAAGCAGATCACCACAAACAGCAGCCGCTATATTGATGCCTGTAATGCATTCAACCAAAGTGAAATCAGTCGGGAGACACTGATTAACACCACGGTACGTCTTGGCTTTAATAATGTGATTGATGCTTTTCATAACGTAAATAGCGCAGAAATTGCGACCCGGTTCTTTATCGATGAGCGTAAAACCGCTAAATCTATCCGTTTGACTGATGATTTCTTTCACCTCGCAGAGACCCAGCAGTTCAGCAACCTCATCGCGGAGACCGACGCACGCTGGCGACTGGTGGAACATGCCTGGGCTAGTGGTGTCTCACGCAACCTGTTGGATGTCGCCTATGATGCAGAAACCAGTGAGTTATATAGCCGCCAGCAGACGCGCAGAGTGACTATTACTAGCTGCAGAAACAGCTTGAATGGTTACCAAAAAGGTCGCTGTTTTTACTGCTATCGGCCAATCGGGGTTGACAGTGGAAACACAGATCTTTGTGATGTTGACCATTTTATACCCTGGTCCTCTCGGCAGAATATTGAAAATATCGACGGTATTTGGAACCTGGTACTTGCCTGCCAACCGTGCAACCGAGGTCAAGGTGGAAAGTTCGCGCAACTGCCCTCACTTGACCTGTTACGGCGATTGCACAAACGTAATGAATATTTTATTAATAGCCACCTGCCATTACGTGAAACCTTAATTAGACAGACCGGAAAAACCGAAGCAACCAGAAGAGAGTTTCTCAATACACAATGGAATACTGCCCTTCACACTGCGCTATTTCATACTTGGCAGCCTGAAGTCTGTGGAGACCCGTTATTTTGAGTAGCGAACAGTATTACCAAACCCATGCGCAGAGCTTTTTTGAGAACACTTATCGGGTCGATATGTCTTCGCTGCATGGGTTATTTTGCCGCTATCTCCCAGAAGGTGCGTGGGTATTGGATGCGGGTTGCGGGTCTGGTCGGGACAGTAAAGTGTTTATTGAAAAGGGATTCCAGGTTGACGCCTTTGATGCCAGTCCGGCGCTTGCAAAACTGGCATCCGAGTATGCCGGTATCTCAGTACACACCCTACGTTTTGAAGAGTTCGTCAGTGATCTGCTCTATGATGGTATCTGGTGTTGCGCCTCTTTATTACATCTCCCCTATTCACAATTATCTGAAGCATTGCTACGTCTAAGTAAAGCCTGCAAATCAGGTGGCGTTATCTATGTCTCATTCAAATATGGTGACCAAGAGCGACAGGTTGGAGAAAGACATTTTACTGATCTTAATGAGGACAGACTGAATACTCTGATCCACTCTGTATCCGCTTTGCGCATCGAAAAATGTTGGACAACTGCTGACCAGCGTCCTGATCGAGATGAACGTTGGTTAAATGCCTTACTCCTTAAGGATAGCTAATCAACGGTTTTCTGGCACCGGGTAACGGCAACTGGGGACCTTTACCCAGTTTCCACTTCCGTCTCTCTAGTCAGGTTTTCTTAGTTTCACGATCAATAGCCCCCCTGCTAGCAGCAGTACTGCCGAAAAAAGGGCCATTCCTTGAACGCCGGTGGTGGCCAACAATCGGCCGCCGACCAGGGCACCGAGACCGATAGCCGCATTAAAAATAGCCACGTACAAGGCAGAGGCGGCTTGTGCCGCATCACCAGCGTTTCGCAGTACCCAGGTCTGTAAACCGACAAAAATTATCGCGATTGCGGCACCCCATAACACCAGTAACGCAATAATGGCTGCGATTGGGAGTGGCGCTAGCCCTTTGAGCCCCAGTAAGACCAACGCAATGGCACTGATAAACAGATTGAGGGTGATCAATCTTTTCAGGTGACGGTCAATCAATTTACCAGCAATCACATTTCCGAATATCCCGGCCAGACCAGAGGCCAATAACAATGCCGAGACGCCACTGAACGGAACAGCCTGGATACGAGTCAGCATTGGCTGGATATACGTGAAGGCCGCAAAGTGCGGCACTGATAATAACTGCTGTCGCCACATAAAGTGCCGGCATCTGTGGGTGAGTGCGCCAGCCACGCCCAAGCGGCTGTGTGATAGCTGCCGGTACTGGGCGCGGGCTCTACTTCAATGATGAGAGTCATGCCTTGCAGGCCGCGGTAGCAGGACACGGTGCCGTAATTGCCAGTCAGCTTCTGGTCGGTGACCTGGTCAACCGTGGAGTGTTGGTCGCGCCTTTTGCAGATTCGCTACCGGGGGCCAATTATTACATGATGACACTTGAAGATAAGGCGGATGTGGCGGAAATCCGTGCCCTGCGCCAGTGGCTACAACAGATGATGCCGTGAAATATTCAGCCGGCAAAGTGATCTATCGTGATTTTTCGTCAGCATTTTGTGCCGCCTCTTCCTCATCTTAGCGGAGGGAAACGTCACCGCAGCCGAAAACGGCGCGCCCTCACAAAACCAGGTTTTCGCACTGGTGATCAACTGAATGCTATCGTAGGGTATGCCCCGACCCTAACTGCAAGGAGTGCATAAAAGATGGTAACAGAAGAAAGGGTACTGAATTTCTTCAGCCAACAACTCCCCCGGGTGACGCGCTTAGGGATAAAGTCCGTTACCCTGCGAGCCGATGATATTTTGCAGGAGTATGCCGCGAGGGAGGTGCTGGTAGAGGCCATCGCCAACTATGCTGAACACTTTAAGGTCGATATCACCGCCATGGAGGTAGATAACTACTTTCCTTGGACGATACGGGGCTGTTTTCGAAAATGGTTACGCCGTGATACACCGCCAATAGCCAAAACTCCCTTAACCGTCAGGATGTTTGCTAACTCAGCCCGTGCCGGTCGCTGGCTGTATTAACAGCGATGTGATTTTTGCGCAGGCCGCCCGCTATGACGGCCCGCCCATTAACCAGATCGCTGTATCCAGCAATCGGCATCACGCTGTGGTTGTGCTGCAATGAAACCGCTAGCCGTTTTAGGGATGCACTGCCCCCCAGCAAGTCGCCTGCACATCGATCACAAACCGGTATTTCACTTCGCCTCGCAGCATTCGGGCAAATGCCGTTTCAATCTCTTCACCGGTGATCAGTTCAATGTCCGCAGTAATATTATGCTGACCACAGAAATCCAGCATCTCCTGAGTTTCTTGAATACTGCCAATTGAAGAGCCGCTGATACTCAGGCGACGAAACACCATCGGCGTGATATTAGGGGACTGGTGAGGTTTATCGGGGATCCCCACCAGCACCAGCCGACCATTGGTTTTCAAGGTCGCCAAATAAGGATCTAAATCATGCGGCGCAGCAACACAATCAATAATCAGATCTAGTGAAGTCTGGCAAGCAGTCATTTGCGCCGCATCCTTAGAGACCACGACGTTTTTAGCCCCCAGGCGTAGTGCATCCTGCCCTTTCTGTGGCGAGGTGGTAAACAGCGTGACTTCAGCGCCCATGGCACTGGCCAACTGAACCGCCATATGGCCCAAGCCTCCCAGTCCAACAACGCCCACCTGATCCCCAGCCTTGACGTTAAAATGGCGCAACGGTGACCAGACCGTTACCCCAGCACATAACAGCGGGGCTACCCCAGGCAGAGACAGATTTTTCGGAACCGTCACCACAAAATGTTGATCAACAACCAAGCTTTGTGCATAGCCGCCATGGGTATTATCTCCCGTATAACGGTCGATTCCATTGTAAGTCGGCACAAAACCGGCCTCACAATACTGCTCCTCATGCTGTTGGCAGAAATGGCACTCACGACAGGCGTCGACCATCACACCAACCCCAACCAGTTCGCCCACCTTAAACCGACTTGCAGCATGACCGGTTGCCACCACTCGGCCGACGATTTCATGCCCAGGAACCAGAGGATAGCGACTAACCGCCCACTCATTGCGCGCCATGTGTAAATCCGAATGGCAGACACCACAGTAAAGGATATCAATCTTGACGTCTTGAGGTTGCAAGGGGCGCAGTGCGATCTGTCCAGTGGTCAAGGGTTGGGTGGCATCATGAGCTACGAGTGCGTTAATTTTCATCTTATCCTCACCAATAAAAGGATGTGGGTTGACTTCGTGGCGCAGACTATAATCAAATGGGTTTTGGATTGATAGTAGTCACCATTTGGTGACCATAAACAGAGAGGCCGCTGATGCCAGCTTGGGTAGAAGGAAAACTGTTTTTTTATGCGGACTCGCCACCGCGTCGCATGATGGACCTATTTTCGGCCAAATGGAGCACAATGGTGCTGCACGCGCTTTATCACTGGCCGGAGGGGAGAGCCCGCACCGGCGAGCTACAACGCAGTCTCCAGGGTATTTCCAAAAAGATGTTGTTTCAGACGTTGAAAGAGCTGGAAATGCGCGGTCTAATCGCCCGTCATGTCTACCAAGTGGTGCCCCCCAAAGTGGATTACCGTCTCACCTCTTTGGGTCAAATTTTTGCCGAACCGATAGAACAGCTTTACCAATGGGGGCTGGAGAATCAGCAAGCGTTAGATGAAATGGAATCCCGCTATCAGGCCGCCAGCAGCGATGAACAAGGGTTATCAACCTAGGGTCAGGGGCAATAAGTCACGGTTATGATGCGCTTTACAGAGTCCGTTCAAAGCAGAGTGCTCAGCGTGATGCCTCGTGCTGCTCAGCA
>Ga0157364_1002057_pt1 | contig 18181 bp, 8 predicted proteins | sample AttsexASBM2_FD_111476 | JGI IMG/M metagenome (GOLD analysis project Ga0157364, IMG submission 111476) | Fungus gardens microbial communities from leaf cutter ant in Ribeirão Preto, State of São Paulo, Brazil - Atta sexdens ASBM2 | ecosystem: Host-associated > Fungi > Mycelium > Unclassified ...
AGATGCAAACCCGAGTTCTCAGACCGGGTATTCAGTAGACGTGAAATGCGAGCTGGATGTGCCGCAACAGCCGCCCTACGGGAGACATTCTTGCTAGCGACGTTACCTCGTTAACCGACACGACACCAAAGATGCGACGGATTTACACGCGCCGGCTCGACGCGAATTAATTTGCAGTCACGTAATACCAGTATGTATCACACGCGCATTTATGGGGAGCATTTACGAGGAGCCGACTGGTAAACGCATGCGTTACAGTCGTCAAAGGACGTGGAGATACACTTGGCGCGTCTGAGGGCCGCAGGTACTTCTCTCCGGACGTTACTGGCTTCCCGACAAAATTATGATCCCGTTTGGTTTGCGCTGTCGGCCAGCCGTGATTGCATAACAATGAGGGAGATTCCGGGAATTGCTTTTACGTGTCTGGAATTGCTCAGAGGGCCACAATAGCTTCGCGGTGCTGCATACCTGCAACCAGCTGACGGACGAGGGAGCGGTGGGACGATAGGAGGGAAACCAAGGGGATAGAGGTGGCCTGTCGGTGCAGCCAGAGGGTTTGGAGAGCGCGGGCCAGGCATTATGCGTCATTGGGTAATCTGGCGAACGATTCAATCGAAGCGGCTGGCATGTCGAGCATGTGGACATAATGGAGCATCCGTCTCTGCACGATAAGCGTGTGTAACCAACGCGCTCATAGAACCCTCCGGATAGAACCCGCTGCCGTCCTCACGCCAGAGCGTACATATCGCGAAACTGACGATTCCCGATCCCTCGTCTCGGTATTCACAGCGATCGTACCTATTCTACGTTGCGTCCTCTAGTGATCCTTCATGAACTCAAATAGAATCTCAGGGACTGCTTAACCGAATTGATCGCTCGTGTAACTTATGGTATTCAGACAGTCAGATAGAAGCTTAAACTTCACGCATCAGCGTCATATACAAGCAGTATCGTTATTAATTTTTCATTTTGTCATCTTTAATTGAATTGTGATCATTTACAATCGCGAGTAATTTATTTCGCGCACAATAAAGAAAATAAAAAAAAAATACATAAAATTACGTCGAAGGAAATTTTGAAAAATTTATCTCGCTGTGACGAGTCGCGGACGCGCGGTACTTAACGTAGAAAAGATTAAAGCGCGTGCATAAAAAGTGGAAGGGAAACGCAGTTTCAACTCTCGCGAAATTAGCGGGTCAGCTCGGTGTGCATAGAAAAAGCGAATGCAGGAAATTGCATCGCCGTGGCAACGTAGCATAGCGGAAACACCGTTGAATATATTTGTATACAAAGCAGTGTCGGTGGAAGTAAACATGACACGATGGCGTTAGGACGAATAATTGCCATTTCTCCTGAGAACTTTACTTCCAACATCGTTAATTATTTTGATGCGCAGATAATCCCGTGGCCAATATCCAATTTTGCGTTTACCGATACGCAGAGTTACGAACCCATTGCCTATTATCGGCTACATTTTCCTCCGATACGATATTTCCTACGATTCGATATTCCTCTATAACGATGAAAAAACTTCATTTATCTCACGATTGATTTACCGAAGGATTTTGATTAATCGGGTCCCCAACCTAGCCTGGACAGGCTCTCTAGAATTGGATTTCCGGACACTGGGTGAGATGGCCGATGTCTCGAAAGTTAAGGATGGCGAGTTCCCGGCGATTTATCCAACGTGTGCGTAGACGTGTGTACGCGCGTGACTATCGGTATGCGTGTTCAATTTCCGATAGTTACGACGGTAGCGCGAAAGGGTCGGTGAAGTTCAATTTCAACGATGTAACTTCAGACCGTCTCGACGAATAGCTTCGGTGAACAAGTCGTCTCTTTGTTGGCGGTGGCGGCAAATTTTCCCCAAGTTTTCAGCGGAGGCGTGCGCGCGATACGCGAGGAAAACGAATGAAACGTCGCTGAAAAATCCTGTCGCCGCGTTGCGTGACAGCTCGAACGGAGGAGAAATCCCATTTTCCAATTTCGAGCGAACGTCGTCGATTCGAGACCGTCGATTGACTTTGTTTTATATTCATCCGCGGAATCTTGCAGTGACATGCGCGAGCGAGCGAGCTATCGTACGAGTCGTCTTGGGATATTGTCAGAAGGCCTATGTGCGTCGTCAATGACAAACTTGAACCGATTCGAGAGAAAAACAATTTCTCGCGTTATTGTATCGACGAAGTCCGAAAATAGATTGGTTTGGTCACTTTGCTCTCGCAAACTTGCGAACCTTGCTATTCGCAGTATTATAGTTACAAGCGAACTGTTTTTATTGCTCCGGGTATATATACGCATTTTACGTACTTTCATAGAAAAGTGAATAGCTTCGGGAAAATACTAATGTACGAGCTGATGATTCCTGCCGCGCAGTTGCTGAGTCCGAAGCTCAGAAATCACCGAGATTTCAATCAGAAGCCATTAAGGTGGCCAGTTATACCGCTGTGTTCGAGAGTTTCAGCTTTCCGCAGTTAGTATAGATGAAATATGGTTTGCGTCATCGACAGTAATAACGGTAGACTATTTTCAACCCGTTATAACCTTTGGAAACCTTGATTTTCAAGCGGATATATCTACAGTAATTTACAGAAGCAACAATCCTAAAAAAAAAAAATAAAAAAAATAAAAAAAAAGGGATTTTATTCAACGAGACCTTCTAGAAATATGATATAATTCGCTATATGCGACTGAAACTCGCTGACTGAAAAGAGCCATACAATTATACGGCATCCGAGTAATTTAGGTGCCACGAAACTCATCCAGTCGATTCAATGGTAGAATAGTCAACTATAGCAGTCATTGAATACCAGGCGATCTGCGGCGGCGTCTCAAGTGGTTCTAGGAACTTCCCTATAGATACATTTCTAAGGTAGTAGATGGGTGTACTTTACAAAGTACAAATTACTCGAGAAACACAAGAGAAATGTGAGTATTCTTCAAGTGTCGAACTACTGATCTCGTATTACGAAATGCGATATTATCGAATAGCCGGCAAAACATTATGTGAGAGAAATAGTTATAAAGGAATTTCTTTTTTATCAACTACTTATACAATTTGTTCGTCCGTATTGAAGGGAGTGCTTATTAAATAAATATTATCAATATTTCATCGATTTTCGTGATCAATTAGTGAGATGGGAGAAGAAAATAGGAATTTTAGTAATTCTGATATAGATCTCCCTAGAACACGGATGAAAAAGAACACAAAGGCAAAATTTCGATAGTAAGAAGGATGTCTTTGTTAACGCGAATTCAGTTGACGTTTACAACGACGTATTAGTGTTCCAAGGCGATGGGCATCAGGCGATGGAAGAATTCAATATGGCCTAGGTCTGAAGTCGCTTTAGCGGAGAATTGGAATTACATTTCCATTGTGTTTCAGGCATTCGCATTCGAATCACACGGACGACTCCACTTCGCCATGTCACGACCCTAACCCACACCTAAAGCATCCGGAGATCCTTTTTGTGTGGGTCGTTGATGCTCGCCCCTTATCGTATAGCCAGTCGGCCCAGAAAGAGCGGTCAAGAGGTCCCGTGGAACGTAGAAGCTCTGCCATAAGTCATCCGCCTTCGATATTAGTGACCAGACACACTCCGTACGACCCTTCGCCAGCATATCCTTTCTGTTCTCTCTAGTCCCCGTAGTCCAGTTTCCCATATTGATATCGACTAACTTTACGCTCGTATAGAGTCGCACATAGGACTGCCATAGACGATCGTGTATGAACGCGAGGATGGCCGGTACCGGGTATTAGTTGGTGTCGTCGGGACCCCGGAGAGCCATTCATCTCGTATTTGCGAGAGAGAATAGCGCGAAAAGAACGCAGCGAACGAACGTTGACTTTTATGGATAGACTGGCGTTTACCGGATACAACATATACTTACATATAGTGCGTACATGAACACGACTGTGGCTAGTACATCGTTACTAGATGGGGAGGGAAAGAATAGGAGAGTGTATTTTTCTTTGTTTACTCGCGACGTTTTCGGCCTCATCGTTTCGAGTCAAGCTGGGAAAAGAAGTGCGCACTGGTCACCAGGGAACGATTCCTCCGCATGCAACCACCGTCCCACGATAATATGTATGACTACACCGCCATCGATCGCTACATTTACGCGTCCCGGTAGTAATATCGTGGCGAACTTTGTTTTTATAAATGTTTAAGCTTGTATAAATAAGCTACGAATGAACCGGAGTTATTTATTTACCGGCTAATAAACTAATGGAAATTAATGAGTGCATAAGATAGATAGATAGAGAGAGAGAGAGAGAGAGAGAGAGAGAGAGAAGAGTATTATTTTTATCTATATATACGGAGGATACGCGTGCACACACATAGATTCTTTGAACATATAACTAAGTACGGCAAAAGTAGTATTATGATAACCTACATTCTGCTCCTGCAACAGAAATTACTTATCTTTCTCAAGACAAAAGTGCTTCACTGCTCTACATTCCTATATTCATCCATTATATTTTTCTTTCGATTTAAAACGATCAGTAAGTTACATTTATTCTTGGCTTCCTTGAATCGGACGAGTCGCATCTCGTCGGAAAAGAACGTCCGAGTGTTAAACGCTATAATTAAAAGAGTAATTACTGGAATTTGTGTTAACGACTTTTCCGAAGCATCCGGATGACAGCGCTTCGTCTTCGATGCTTTACGACGCGATTAAAAACTTCTCATCTCGATAGCTTTTTCGCTCCAATTATCGATGCATCGTTCACGATTTTATAGTCGATTAGTTTAACAAAAAGAAATGACGTATTCTTAAAGAATCCAGCGAAATAAGCAAGGAAACTTCTATAAATGTAGGCCGTTAAATGAATAGTTTATATGTTTTCCTGTAAGAGTTTGTCAACAAGCTATAAAAAGCTTGTAACTTTAGGCAAGAACCGATAAGACTGGCGTAGATCTCAGCCACGGGAATTATGCTGCTGTACACCCCATCATCACGGCTCGCACACGAACAACATATCAAAGCTGAATTCCGGAGGAAAACTGGAGTATGCACGACAGCCACGCCTCGGGCTGCCGCAGGATGACGCGACTTCGCGTACCCACGGTAACGTAATAAACTGATGGATTAGGACGAGGCTTGCTTGGTACGTCGACGTGACAGCACTCGAGCCCATTAATTCCACTTTACGTTAATTCCGAGACGTAACGTTCGATCCCCGTGCCCCGTCATGCAGCAATCACAGTATTCTCATAATAGAACGGAGAATTATCTGGTAATTATCCGGTAGCTCAGTAATCGACGAGGTGAGAGATGACAAAAAGATGAAAGCTAAAAGATGATCAATTATAATGTAAGTACTCCAACAGTGAACCAGTAATACACTATGAATGATAATTGCGATATTTCATAAAATGCGACGTTATCAGATTATGCTACTATCTTGCAACGATTCGCATTTGAATCTCTCCTCGGCTCCCCAGTCGATTGGCAGATTGCGCCAAGGACGGTATGTAATATTTTAAGAATTTTGCAAAATAAATTTTTTTCATAAGTTTTTTTTTATGTTTTTGTTGTTATGCCCATCATTTTTTTCATTGTGCAATATATATAGTTTTGTGTGCATATTTGGCTTTATTATTCTGTAAGCAACTTTTTCTGTTATTATTTTACCACATTATTTAGGAGATTATCGCGGAAAAGGTCTACAATGAATCATTTTCAACGTAGTGAACAATGAATCATAGCATTGTAAACCCCATAACCTTTTTTACGATAACCTTCAAAATAATAATTCATTGTAATAATTATTTAGAATACGGCCTCTCCCTCAACCTAAAATCTCAAAATATATTTATAAATCCTCACCTTATAATTATCTATTTTATAAATAAATGTTTTAAAATATAGCAAAATTAAAATAATCCCAACAATTCGCAGTATAAAACATGTTTATTATTAAAAATAGCATAATTCATTGTGTACACACTCCTTGTACACAATGAATTTCTCGATTTTTTAAATAATCGAAATTGTTTAAATAATCTAAATTAAAAAATAATTTAAAAGTTATTGTTTACATTATGTAGCTAATTAAATTCATAAACTGTATACTAAAACTCAGATCTTCAATTCAATAATTAAAAGAGACATAAGCCTCTGAAATTTTCATGGTTCATTGTTGGATCATGATTCATTGTTTGGACCTTACTCTATATCTCGCGGTTTTCGGAAATGAATTTATGAAAATGATAAATTATACACTTCGAACTGTTGAACATGTATAGAGAGTAGAGAGAGAGAGAGAGAGAAAAAAAGAAGAAACAGAAAAGAAGAAAAAAATGATCAACGAATCTCAAAGCCATGCTGAACTGCACAAAATTGACCGGCACAACCTTTAAAGGTTAATTAGATTATTGATTCACGATAATAATAATGCTGATATTAACATTTCGTGCACCATTACTGACGCGACTGAAATACGTGATGTACTCGCAATTCGGTGGAATATCGCAGAAAACAATGTAATAAACAAATTAAAGCACAAAAGTAATGCAACGTAAATTAAATTTTTTTGAAACGAAGAGCGAGCAATGATCATTCGCTAATTTATTCATTCTCCTGAAACTTCGTGTCGCTTTCAATGTAATAATTCAGCAATGATTCGTCCGCGTCGAATGAATTCGATAAGTAGTCAATCCGGAAAAGTTTAGTTATACTACACTTTCAATATTAATACATCTTCATGTAGTTTTCCTTCCGCTTCGACCGAGTGTCAGCTTTAATTATCGTGTCAGTTTGCCCGTATCCTCCTATTCCATGAAGCTCGTTCATCTCGCTCTTTGCAGCTTCCTCCTAACTTTGTGCGCTGAGACGAGTAGATGAAAACGGATTGCCTTTCGTCCGACTGTATTTCCACTTACCAAAGTGATATTAATGGACCGCAAACGACGACAGTCCGCGCGTCTTCTACAATCGGTCGTTCTATTGTGAGGGAGATAAGAGTGATTACGACGGAAACTAACTGAAAGTGGATCAGCGTTACACCGTTCACGCATTTGAAAGAAGCGGGCGAGCATATATACCACGTGAAATATGCGAGAAACGCAATCTTTGCGCTCTAATGCTTTATGATTCTGGAGTATAATAAAGTTTTCTCTATCTACCTCTCACGGTGCTTTTACTTCACCAAAACGCCGAACGTACGCTCGCGGCTAAGTAGCTTAACGCCGTAACTGCGATCCAAATTAGCATGCGCCACTGCCTCCACGGCGCAATGTCTTGAGCGTAGTAAGTGGGGCAAACTCTCGGAGGACGTATTCCACGAAGTAACGCGAGATTTCCTTCTGTGCGTTGTTATTACATTCGATAAATCTGACTTGCTTCCGCGCACTAAGTAAAATGTGCTGCACAATTCAAACTGAAGCTAATCGTCTCTAATCAACTGTGTTACGCTTCAGTATATATTATTGTACGTACGTCGCATTACTTAGTAAAAGTATATATATTTATTTATTGTACTTTATTATATTAATAAGTACTCTAAAACTTTTAAAATGAATCTCACTCGAAACAGTAAAATCTCATTCTTAGAAGATTAAAAATTGAACCATTCTTTTACAAGACTGACTCAATTTTCATTCTTTAGAATGAGATTCCACTCCAAAGAATTTAGATAGTAGATATATATATATATATATATATTTGCTATATAAAAATCTTATCATATGTAATCCTGAAAGGCTTTTTATATGCCGTATGGCATATCCTGCTTGTTCTAATGCTTTCCCTATTATTTTTATCAATTTTCATTGTTTATAACTTTATTAAATTAATTAAAGATACATACATTTATTTAATACCATTATGTTTCTTAATGTCTGGCATTTTCATTGAGAGAAAAAATTTAATATTTTTCAAGAAAGTACATTCCAGAGCACTACATACTACATTTACATCTCGTTATTTGGACACGCAATTTAAATTATAATTTAATTTTTATTAAATTATAATTTACATTTAAACTCTCGCATATCAAATTTTGATTGAAATCATTTGTTGCAATATCATTATCTCTCTAACCAAATTATTTAGTTTTCGATATCCCATATATGGAACTGAAATGTCTATCGAAATCGGTATTCATTCTCCACTTGACTCGCTCCAACCGGAACTATTGTAATGCCTCGACGGTCACGATACAAAAGTCATCATCGATCCGTGGCCGAGGCCAGTTCATGCATACGCGTCGGTTGGATAGACGGACGACGGGAACACAAAAGTGGGACAATATTGGCAAATGAGACGGTACATTTGCCGAGTATTGTCGAGAGGCGTCGGGGGATGACCGGGAACGGATGGGCGGCTGGAATGCATCGTAATTGCGCGCATTGTTTGATGCATGCCAGACGATTCCGAATCGACACCGAGTCCAGCTTCGTGCCGTAACTTCGTTTCGAGCGCATCATCACGATGCATTGCCGCGGAAGGAAACGAGTGTCGATGATTTACCGACTCTTTTCCCGTGACGCACGTACATGTATCTTCCACCGTTTCATCTTCCACGACGGATGAATCACTCGTCGTAATGGACCGTGAATTATTATTAGTAAAAGGCGATCCCTCTTTTCGTCGTCCTGTTTTTCTCTTCTTCCTGCTTTTCGCTGCCTTTTTTTTTTTTTTATTTTATGAACTCTCCTGGTCGTCATGCTATGCCACCCGCGTAGCGGTGATTTCTAAGAAGTCGACAAAGACGCGAGGATTAATCTTACCGGAATAAGATCTACTTCAACTTAGAGAAGCTCTCAATTGCAGCTACGATAGAAAGCTGAAAATATAGCCAAGGAAGTTTCCGCAGACGGAAATTCTGAACGTTGATTTAACAACGTTCGGCGAAAATAAATACTTCAATATTAATAAGAGATTTTTTTCTGAGTAATACTAATTTCTTTGAAAGTAAAATCCATATTACGGACAATCCAAATGTTTGTTAAACGACCGTTAAAATTTTCCGTAAATTGAGAAATTGAAAAGTTACTTGGAATCATTTCACGCGCTTTCGCGAAATTTTAAAAATAAATTTCCGTTTTTCGATATCCTGGAATCCGGATTCAGGTCGTCTCTATAAAGTTTCATTACATTCAATGACAGTTTCTCTTTCAGTGTCGTAGCGCCGTAACCGTGAGCTGACCCGCACATTTCCACTGAAACCGTCTTACCACGAATCACTCCAACTATTCGCCGCAGTAAACGCCAACGGCGGGGATGAAGATACCGTCTCTAGAAATGGAATTCCAGGAGCCCTTTCGTTGCTCTGAGTCGCTTGATTTATCCACACGATTATCCAGCTTTGCTATCCGCATTTAATTCCTAGCTCTAGTTATATTTATATGAGAAAATTACGTTGATGTATATGCATTTCGAGCATCGTTTTTTAATATACACATGAGCTCATCAACATTCAAGAATTATTAATCATCTAAATAATCTACATCGAAAATGCCGCGATCTGTTCCTTATCAAGGCATGTTCCTCTTCAACTGTAAAGGCTACGAAAGAAGATATATGACTCCAACAGATAAAAGCAAAACTGTCTGAGATTGGCATAACGCGACAAAACGATACGAGAGAGACACTTAGACCGTAAAGCAAACGAGCCACAGCCTTATCGTCCGGTCCATCTGTATTCACGGCATTTCTGGTCTTATCTCGCGAGAATCGTCGTTCTTGTTATATCTTTCTTCTTTTCTCATATACTTTCATCGTTATAGCATACCTCTGTTGAACGAGCGACTTATACCTTGCTTCTGTCCTTTTCGTTGCGTTTTTTTTTCTCTGGCTTCCTCAGGAGAACGCGCTCGTTGGCTTGCTCGCTCGCCCGTACCGTCATTCCATCGCATCAGCATCTCTGTTTTCCACTCTATCGCCTCGTCACATCTCCACTCTCCCGACACGGCGTCCCCATTCTTCCTCGTTGTGTGTCGTGGATTTACTTCTCCCCTCCCGCATTTATCCTCTCCCCTATTATCCCATCCGCTCTCCCGCTCTGTGCACGAGAGAAAGAATGGAGAGAAACGATCGTGGCTTGGGATGGAAAGTCTCACCACGCATCTCTCCACATGGCTAATCCCTCTTTTTTCTCGGGAATCATCGGTTGCACCGCGCAATGAATCTCCCTTGGCACACAGTACTCGGAGCGAATGCGGCTGGAAAGCTTCAGGCTCAAGCTTCAACGAATGATCGGACAATCTTTCACTCGCTTACGTCCTTCTTTTCTTCGGTATGCTCGTTGGCATGCCCATGGCGAACGTCGGTATGACAAATATCACGGCACGTTGGTGCATTTCTAATGTCGCGCATTCATTCCCAGAGGTGTGACCGTAACCGGAAGATGGATGACCCGGAACAGTCGCTAGAGTTTGTTTGTATTTATCGCTGAGTTCTCGCACTGCAGAAGATCAGCGTTGCGCAACGTTGCGATCTGCGATAAAGCAAAGTTAAGCGACGTTGTGCTTATGCGTCTGCTAACGCGCGCGTAACGCGCCATGCACCTCGAGAGACTTTCGGTCGAACGTAGTATCACTGAGATCGTGAAAGGATCCGAAGTGGATAGAATGGCGCCGAGTTATCGCGGCGGAAACTATTGCGGCAATTTCATACTCCGCGAACTCTTTGTTGAGCCATCCACGACACTTTGGAACGGCTGGCACTCTAGAGAATGTTCATCCCGGTAATTTCGGTGTCGTTCTTCTAGTTCCCATCTTTCCCCCTTAGCAGTTCCTATCGTAGAAGTGGAGCATTGTCCCACTTTCCGATGAAAGGCACTCTTAGAGAGAAGCACATCGAAAACTCCTCACACGTCGGAGAAATTTCGCGATCAGATTGTCGAGATCCTCGAGTTGTTATAAATCCATGGTCAACTATACTCGACCTCTCAATGACGACATTGACGACTCTTGGGACCGGAAAGAGACCCGTGAAAATTCACCAAGCGCAGAAGAAAAAAAACTGATTGTCCCATTCGGCTAGTGCACGAATTTTCACAGATTTCACGTACGGTATGTTGACTCCTCGACGGTGTAAATCGGAGTTGAAATCGTTCATCAAGAAGAAAGATGGAACATCGATTTCTTTGTTGGCCACAGCGGATGCTTGAAAAGAAAGAGAACTAAGAGAAAAAAAGAGTTCCTTCTTTGCGCATCGAGATCTCCCGTATGCGGTATCCCAAGCCGGTCAGACCGGTACTCGATGACTGTTACTTGGCGTACGTGCAGGCGGTCGTTCGTTCACGCATTCTCCGCATCAGTCCATTCGTAAATTTATTTTTGAGATAGCTTTCTTTTAAAGATACTGAAAGACACTGAAAGCGATATTTTAAATATATACAATATAAAATTCGCTTTCTAAATTTTCGAGGAATATTCGAATCAGTTTAATTTGCGTCCTATTATAAACATGCAATTAACACTCCTGCACATATATGTGCAGGTATATGTACAATAATTTTCATATAGAGTAAAAATCAATAGGAATATTTCATTATAAATGACCGTAAACCGCTGAATTATTATTTTATACTTGCATGCATATATCCAATATCTTTATATTATATTTTATTTTATAGTTTCACGCTAAATTTATTTTATGGATTGGTCATCATCCGATTTCCGATTTAATTTACAGTTTACACAAAGCGTGCCACACGTGTTATGTGCACCGATATAATATTGCGGAATGTTATTTTGTTTTAATAAATCCTTTTCGTTCATGATACATCACGCATCGCAGCGGTGGCACGCGGAACGCAAAGGATAAATTATTGCCGCCATAATGCCTCACGTATTACGATCTGAAATCGCGATTTTACGAGGCATGACCATGAAAGAGGCATTACTTTTTCATTCGCTCTATGTTCGCTTTTCGTACTAGTACTTCATGTGCTCCCATTTCGCACGATTGCACCCACCGTACAAATCACTGTCCATTCAAAAAACGGATTTAAACGGGATTGAGTTATTAATTTAAAGTCGGCCGCCAATTGCCGTCCATTTATGCAACGTATATAAAATGTCCTGCGAGCAAGTGGGATAACCAGTTTTGTCACTTTCCGCAATCAATATGCGTTGTCTCACCGATCAAGCGCAGCGAATGAGTAAGTTTCAACGAAACCGGTCAGTTCACTTTTGATGTCTTTATCATGCCGTTTATGTAATAGCGATGTCAGGCTATAATCTCTGATCAATCATAAAAATCGAGTTCGAAGAGTTGCATCCTAAATGACTGCTTATGGAATCAAGAATGCCATTTCTTTTTTACATAAAGATATTTCTTTAAAATAAATTAATAACCTAAATCTACTTGGACATATAAATTAATTTTGGAATGCAGGCAGAACAATCTAAATCAATTTACATCCAGTTTGAGCTTACTAAAATTTTAACCTGTATAATAAGACAACGCGATGTATTTTGATGAAATAACCGGTCGTTGATGAATTAGTCGAAGATATCATGAGGTCATGCATGCATGTCATTTAAAAACATGAGTAATTACTTGTACATATCAACACCTAACGACACGGGATTAATTAATGAAGCGCGTATAATCCCAGATGTCGAGAAATTAACTTTTCCATGCAAAGTTTATTCTATATGCATTAATAGTAACGGACATTCCGTCATACTCGCAAATATCATCTCGATGTAACTCTCGACTTCAATTACGTATAATTCAATGGATAGCGTTTGTAATTAGGTGAATACCAAACACTGACAAGTAAATTATTATAAATGTAACCAAGTAGATGATCCATTTTCGTGGTATTTAAATATAAAGTACGTCGCATATATTTAGCTGAGGGACATAGAGTGCTGCGTTTAAAATATCGATTGACATAGTCCTCATTCAGTCATCAATTCTAACGGCGTTCCATATTATGTTTTCTAGGAAAAATCCGCGCTATTCGGTTGTTAAGAATGCAGCGGTAGAGGAGATATGCTTCACGAAATGATCCCGCTATAGATTCGAATCCGGTAATCTAGCAGTTTAGCCGTTGAACAAAAAAAAAAAGAAGATTGAATACGTAACTTTTATGAAAGCGCACGAATCTCATCGATGCCCGCATGAATGGAACTGGATCCCGCACGAACTGCCAGAATCTGCGAAGATTGCGATTCACTTCGACGTGTAATAATATCGCGACCGTATTACCTCCTCACGCTTTTGCACTGAATATCTTTCAGTAGGTCAATCGCCTGAAAAAGCTCCATTTCCTAGAATGCACGCGCCTCCTCCTATATTAATAGCGCTTCATATCGCGTGCGCACTCGAGTCGACCAGCTGTTCGATTGAGGGTTAAACTTTTCCGTCTGGTAAAATAAAACAGAACTGCACGGAGCTCATTCATTCTGGTTAATGCGGGACAGCCGCCGTTAGATTTGTAAATGTGCAGCAATTACGACAAGCCCGACGAGGATTCCTCCAAATGCATAATATATAACGTCGATCGGCACAGATTATTGTGCCTCTCATGCCGCGCCAACCAGATAAGTCTACGGAATGGATAAGAAAAGGCGGAGATAGACGATACTATGAGTTACCTGAATCTATTATTCAGGAACGTCGTCGGTGTTCGTCGTCGGGGTTGCTTTTCAGGTTGCGCAGCTGGTTCTAGGTTGTTCGTGGATAAGCGGATAACTCGCTTGTCGGAGGTTGGCACGTTTATACCTTGAAAGTGGCAGAAGTACGAGAAACGTTGCTGAGTGAACTTTCCTTCTCTCTCCCTCGTTTACCAATGGTAACGACAACGACTACAACGAGGATGACATCGTCCTTCTTGGTGCTCTCGATCGATGACCGGAGAAAACGGTGGATATCAGTCTGGCCATGGTACTGTGACGTCCGAATGCACGTTGAAAATTCATGGCTCCCGATGGTGAGCCCGTCGAAGAACAGAATCGATAGACGCGAACGAGTTGGCGACAATTTTTCCGGTGCCGATCGATGTTGAAATCAATTTTAACGATAACGCTCCCCCCGAGTGTCGCTCCAAACACAACTCCACCACGATCCTATATCTACCGTGAGATTTTATAGCGACAAACTGTCGATACGTCTCACGTTAACTGTACAGTCATTCGTTAGCAAATATATATCTTACATTGTTCTGTGCAATCTAATTCAATGAACCTTCATCAATAATCTGTCCGATATTATTATTTTGCGGTGATATAAAAAATAAAAAATACATAAATCGATATCAAACATCAAATTACAAAAACTAGAATTATTTTTAGAATTATGTATGTACTCCATCCTAACCACAATTATAATTATTTCAATAATTTTATTCTGTGTCTGTTAAGAAATAAATACCTGTATGTATATCGTAGCGGAGATTGATGTTCATTGTGATATTGAGTTTACAATTGTAAACATTGAACTAAAGACATAAAATTAAATAAGATTTTCATAATTGATATTTAATTTGCATTCAGAGATCGTAGCTACAGTAAAGCTGCCGGTGTTTATGATCCCATTGATCCATCTAACATCTTGGAATAAAGCGGAAGTACGATGGTAGCAGTTTGTTAAAAAGGAGAGTTCGCTGAGGCGAACAGCGAAGTAGGTAATTTTGCGTAACAACGCAATTACGAATTAAATGGCGAAACGTGGGCGCGGCGTATTTCTCGCCCGATGCAGTCGATGAGGCCGCGCGTTCGCCACCTTGACTATCGTTCCACTTCTCGATGACGCAGCAAACTCGCGACCGATTATCGCCGAACAGGCGGTGGGAGAATTTAATTAAGGTATTAATTGGAAAATGGTGAGACTTAATCGGAGCTCATTTCTTTCCCGTGAAAAGCTGCGATGATAACGACCGGCTTCTCGCCAACGACAATCCCTGATCTACAAACATGCTCGTTTGTTCGCCCGGACCATTCATAGGTCGCGTTACTGCGATTACGACTTTTCGAGGAAGGAAAGGAAGGAAGAATTATATCTTTCATGCGCGAAGCCGATGGCGCTCTCCAAAGTTCTTCCGGATTCTCAGTCTCGGACCGAACCGCCCTTTAATCCTCTCTCCTACTCGCGCTCGTTGTCCTTCGTAACCCTCGGCGAACCCTTATCTGTCTCGTCCCTCATTTCCGCCGCTTGCCGTACCGCTGTTGTTTTCCCGTACCTCCTTTTTCGTGTCGACGCTTTCCACATCCCATCCTCAAAGATTTTTTTATCTCATTCACCATATATATTTTATACAATGCTTGATATATTAGCGTGCACAATTCGTCGGACAATTCGATTTTATCGCGCATTTGCGTCGCTTTCTTTTAACATATATCTGCGCTTCTGAAAAATAGGTGAATAGTTTGAAATTTTCACCACGTTGCGAGTGGCGGAAAAGTAATTTCCGATTTCGAGTGTCACGTCTTTCCGCAACACATGTCGCACAAATATTACATCTGACATAATTTTTTTTTGTAAAAATACTAAAAAAACTAGAGTGTAGAGTACAAAAAATATTAACACGTGAATGTAAAAAAAAGAAAATATATTTATTAAATATCATGACAGAAAAGAAAGTTCTACAGAACAGGATGTTCTATAAGCGATACACAATACAAAGAAGGCACATCCAACTTACGTAACGAGATAAAAACTTCGAGGGGAAACTTCGTATGCCTCCTCTATATGATCAGGGAGAACACGTGACAACATTTTTTTCCCGCTATCGCGATTAGCGAGGGCCGATTCAGAGCGTATTCTATTTTACCATCCGGAGACTGCTGCAGAGGCGGAAGATCACCTTTTCTTATCACTGATTGACACGGATTTCGTCGACAAAAAGCTCGCGCCACCGATATACTCTCTAGCAGGGCTGTGCGGACATCGCAACGTCCGATAGCGTCGCGCAGTGATTGATACACGTGTGTTGAACACGCAGCGTGATTGATGCTACCAATCGACGTCAATATGCTGCGGAGTTATCTCTCTTTGGTATCTCGCGCAGGGGCGCTTACTTAGCTTTAAACGATGCATCGTAATATCAGACGCGAAGAAGTTGTAGTTTCATATAAAATCGATGTTATATATGATTACTGAAAAACGCGGAAATATTAAAATTACATATATCATCTTTCAAAAAATATTAACATTCAAAAAATACATTATAATTTATATTCAAAAATATATATATCGCATGCTATTGTTTTATGTTCAAGTTAGAATCTATAGAAAATTTGCATTAATTATATTCTGTTAAAAAATAGCATTGCATTTATTTAAGCAAATTTATGAGTAACAATAACATTATTGAAAACAAAACGTAACTAAATTTAATTGAATATTCTAGCATCTCATAAGAACGTACGGTAAACAGAAATGTTTTGTAAATAAAACTGGCCTTAACAAAGACGAAAAACATCTGCGAGTAAAATATCATTTGTTAGTAAAATGTTATGCAGTAAAACCAGCTGCGCGTTATATATTTTGTTCGTTCCAGAATATTGCGGATTATACAACATAGAAAATGCCCCCTTTTGTATAGTATTTTGAAATATGCAGATATAATGTAAAATATGCGAGTAATATTTGCCACATCAATTTTATGCAAATTCACGTTTCTCGTATCTATTCTTATCGCATATGTAATGTTCCGTTAAATATTATTATGAGATTGAAAACATTGCAATAATCAGATATGCATTCGTGATTAATATTTAATGAATTGCAATATTTCTTGTTTATTTGATTTCTTTATTTCCGATTTCTCTTATCTCAAATATTACAATTTAATCATTTAAACATTACATTAAACGAAACGCAATCACAAAATTTGCCACAACAGATATGTTTTTTTCCAAAAAGTTATTAGAGCAGTCAAACATTTAAACATGTAAATAATACAATCTTTCTTTACAGACAGAATAAATTTGCTCAAGGCAAGTGTGAACCGTAGAGCGTTGTAATCTATTGCCATTAAGATCGAACGATACCCTGTTCTCGACGCAGCGAACCTTGGAGTGACCCAGGCGATGCGTTCGCGTCCCGGCGCATACCTAATTGCCAATTATAATCCCTATTAATTAGAACAATCCCGAAATGGAAGTGCACGCCTATTAACGAGAACCCGCGCGCGGTGCCGTTGGTCTTGGCCGTTTACGCGGATGGTTGCGTAATAATTCGGGCCCTCCTGTACCCGGATTATGGCGGCACGGCTATTTTCGCGATAAAGCTCATTTCGTTTGTAATTGCTTCGACGCGCGGAAAACAGCTGCGCTTCCGAACGAATGGCGAACTCGTTCCGCCACTTTTTTATTCGAACTTGCCACGAATGAAGAGTATCGTCTTGACACAAATTTAATGTTTCTATAGCATTTTATCGTATACCCAGAAACTTCACAAGATCATGCTCACAGAGATATGACAAAGAATCCTTACTCCTACCTTTTGAAGTTGATAGTATATTCTCCGGTATCGCATAGTTACATCGTCAAAGTGATGAGTGAAGAGAAAAAAATGCGAGAACGAAATGCCGCGAACAAGTGCAAGTAGGTATACAAAGTCATTTCGAGATATTTAAGCTCGCAGCAAAACTGAATTTTCCGATAATGAGATTTGGAATTAACGGACCGTGCGCATTTTACATATCGGCATTTCTATTATTAAATAGGTATTGTTATTACTTCCTCACTCTCTATATATTATCCGAGTAGTTCGATGGCCTACTTCCGCTTGAGCTCCATCGTCAATCGATTGCCTTCCAATAAAGCGAATTAATTGCAAACGTTAATCATCTTGTCCGTTTGTCGGGACGAGCGAGCGATCAAAGGAACAACAGCTTGAAAAAGAGTGGTCCTTCTACTGCCTCGTTCCGCCTAAATCCTCTTAATATCGTTCTAAATTCCGCTCAACAGTTCCGAACTGAAGAGCCAATATAATATCCCTTTGATTCGCCCTGCGTGTCGGGGAGCGAAAGAATCTTTGCGCAATTTTTCACAAACGATTGGCTATGTGGATTTTTTATTACCCAAATCCTCTTACTGATCTTATCAAACAATCTACGCAGACACGAAAACGTACTTTATACCCTTGAGACCTATTTATTTTCTCAGATCTTCGGCAAAAGGATGCACTCCGATCGTTCTTCTCCGATCGATAAATGTCGCGATTTTCCCTCGTATATATTTCGGACAGATGAACGTGTTTCTTGCGC